>Ga0255338_1000157_pt1 | contig 281899 bp, 247 predicted proteins | sample MeOH1_35cm_T4_19_FD_203715 | JGI IMG/M metagenome (GOLD analysis project Ga0255338, IMG submission 203715) | Sandy soil microbial communities from University of British Columbia, Vancouver, Canada - MeOH1_35cm_T4_195 | ecosystem: Engineered > Artificial ecosystem > Sand microcosm >... | reverse complement strand
CAGACCACAACCGCTGGACGGGGCTCTTCAGTGGGCTGTCGGTGTCAACTTCACACCATCCCCTCACTCGCCACAGCCGCAAGCCTGAAACTGCGTTCGATCAGGGGTTTTGACACAGCCAAGGTCATCTTTTGCCTCTGCAGTGAGGACAGCCACCCAGGCTTCCAAGTCATTGGGGGCTCGCCAAAATCCGGAACATCAGTTCCCGTTGAAAGCGTGGTAGCAGCCCAGTTGCTGGTGCTCCCGTCATTGAGGACGGTGATACAATGCCTGCTTCGCACCACGCGTGCGTAGCGAAGAGCGTTCATATCACCCACCAAGGAGGGAGAGGTGGTCGCGAGTTGAAGGGACAGCAGCTCGAAGTGACGAGAGGCGGGGGCGGACCTGGTGCTTGTGAATGACGTTTCTTGAGAGGCGGGGAGGCATCGGGCGTCTGCCGACTTCCGTGCTCTTCAGAGGCCGCCGTGGAAGCAGGCTCGGCGAGCCGAGCATCTCATAGACCGTCGAATTTTGGAGAAGACGAGGTTCGGATGCCGGCGCAAGCCGCGCCCCGATCTTGCCAGGGCGGTCAATGGGCTTCCAGCGACAAGATGGAAAAGCGCGACCTCCGCGCGATTGCCGAAGCAATTTCTGGTTGCGATGGCGCACCCGACACGATTCGAACGTGTGGCCTCCGCCTTCGGAGGGATTACTGGCAGCTCCGTCGAAATTACGACGGAGCGCGAAGAAATGCACTATCACACTGCGAATAATAAAGAATTTTATGTGGCTATAGCCGCGGCCATCCTTTTCTCCGCCACGATTTTCGCCCAGCGGCTTACGTGGTGCTTACGCGAGATTAGGCGACCGGACTGGAGAAGCACCATGGCTAAACTCACAAAAAGGGGTGTCGATGCCGCAGAAGCCGGCGCCAAGGATTACGTGATCTGGGACGACGAACTCCCCGGCTTTGGCCTACGGGTGTTCACGTCCGGCAAGCGAAGCTACGTCCTTCAGTATCGGTCGGCCGGCCAATCGCGCCGGTTCACGATCGGGCTGCACGGGGTATGGACACCGGAACGCGCGCGTCAGGAAGCCAAGGCGCAATTGGGCCGGATCGCGCAAGGGGAAGACCCCGCCGAAGAGCGGCAGCTCGATCGCAAGGCTCTCACGGTCAAGGAGCTCTGCGACCTCTACCTGGCCGACCTGAAAGCAGGTCTCATCCTCGGAAAGGGCGGGCGCCCCAAGAAGCCTGGCACGATCGTCTCCGATCTGGGCCGCATCCACCGTCATATCGTTCCGCTCCTCGGCTCGCGCCGCGTCCGGGACCTGACGAAAGCCGACGTCACGAAGGCCATGAAGGACATCATGGCGGGGAAGACACGCGTCACCGTCAAGACGATGAAGCTGCGCGGCAAGTCCATCGTGAGGGGCGGCGCCGGCACGGCCACGCGGACAATCGGCCTGCTCGGTGGCATCCTCAGCTATGCGGTCGAAGCCGGGATCATCGAAGCGAATCCCGCACACGGTGTGCGGCGGCCGAAGGACAATGTACGCGTCCGGCGGCTGAGCGAACCTGAATATCGCGTCCTCGGCGACCTGCTCAAGGCGGCGGCCGAAAGCGAAAGCTACAGGATGTCAGTCGAGATCATCCGCCAGATCGCGCTCACCGGATGCCGTCGCATGGAGATGGTTACGCTGCAATGGGCGGAAGCCGATACGGATTCGAGCTGTCTCCGCCTGATCAATAGCAAGGAGGGAAGCTCCATCCGGCCCATCGGGCTGCCCGTGGTGGAATATCTGGAGGAACGCCGGAAAGAGGCGGTCGGAGACTATGTCTTCCCCGGCCGGGGCGGCGAGAACGCGTTCGGCAGCTTCCCCAATCACTGGAGGAAGATCTTCGCGGACTCGCCCCTGGCCGACGTCACCCCGCACATCCCCCGCCACAGCTTCGCCAGCGTCGCGAACGACCTCGGCTTCACGGAGGTCACCATCGCCGCCCTCGTCGGCCATGCGAAGGGATCGGTCACGAGCAACTACATCCATACGCTGGACACCGCTCTGATCATGGCTGCAGATACGATCTCCGGCTACATTCAGGGGCTGCTCGACGGAGTTGAGTTCAAGCAGACCGCCTATGCGCTGGATCGTGGATCCCGAAAGGCCGCATTGGCCCGGTTTCTACAAAAGGCAGCCGGCGATGAGGATCCGGAACAGGACCAAAGCGAGCATCTCGCCGCATGAGGTCGGTGTGGCCTGCCCCGATTGAGTGGTCCAGTTTGGCCCTAATGCATTGTCGGCCTTTGTGCCGGGTTTGATGTTGCCGGTGGCGGCACGATGACGGCCGGCGCCGGTGGTTTGTAGCCGAGCGCGAAACTTTCGGCCATTGTGAGTGCGATCCTCAACGAAGTCGTAGGACCAGACGTGGTTGGGATATTCCGGCCGCAGCCGCACGCAGGACCCGTCATTGAGCCAGAGCCGGCCTTTCTTCGGCTGCCTGGGCGGCACCTTGAGCCCCTCCCGCCGCCAGATCCGCTCCACCCGCTTGACGTTCACCGCCCACCCGGCGGCGTGTAGCAAGGCCGTGATCCGGCGATAGCCATAGCGTCCGTACCGGGTGGCGAGTTCGATGATGTCCGCGGTCAGGGCCGCCTCGTCGGCACGGCCCACCGGCACTTTGCGTTGGGTCGATCGATGTTGCCCCAGAACCCGGCACGCCAGCCGTTCCGACACGCCGAGCTTGTTCATGACGTGTTCCACGCAGCGACGGCGCCGGGCGGGGCTCAGAAGTTTCCCGCCGCAGCTTCCTTCAGGATCAGCTTTTCCAGCGTCAGATCCGAGACAGCCTTGCGTAGCCGCTCGTTCTCCTTCTCAAGTTCCTTCAGCCGCTTGACCTGGTCGCTCTTCAGCCCGCCAAACTCCTTGCGCCAGCGGTAATACGCGAACGCCGTCACCCCGATCGCCCGGATCGCTTCGGCAACGGGCCGCCCCTGCGACACCAGAACATCGACCTGCCGAAGCTTCGCGACGATCTCTTCCGGTTTGTGCTTCTTCTGCGCCATTGCGCCATCCTCCAAAGGCCCGAAAGCCTACTTCACGGAGGACCACTTTGGAGGGGGCAGGCCAAAACTGCATGAAATGACCAATAACCGCACCAAAAAAATGCGGGCGCGCCGACGATGATCCGCCGGGTGCTGAACGGGATAACTGATGAGCAATTCATGTTTATGTTAAGTTTTAATAGAATATGCGAGACTTTCAAATGTTATGATCAATAATACAAATGGATCATTAAATTATATCCATTCTTTTTTATAAGAACATAATGAATCGGTCCAGCGGCTCGCGCTCGGTGACGAGGCGATTCACCGTCGCTGACCAATCCGCATATCCCAAGGCCATCCCGCAGACCACCATCTCTTCCTGCGGAATGCCGAGAACACGTCTGATGATGGCGTGATAGGCCGAGAACGCCTGCTGGGGACAGGTTTCGAGCCCCAGCCCCCGGGCGGCGAGCATGACGGACTGGATGAACATGCCGTAGTCCAGCCAGCTGCCCATCGGCAGGTCCCGGTCGATGGAGAAGATCAGCCCCACCGGCGCGTCGAAGAACAGGAAGTTCCGGCGCAACTGGCGGGCCATCCCGTCCTTGTCGTCACGCGTGATACCCAGCAGCGAGTAAAGTCCCCATCCCGCCTTTCGCCGCCGCTCGAGGTAGGGCTCCCGCCAGGGTTTTGGATAGTATTGGTATTCATCCTCGCCGAATGCGCCACGATCGAAGGCTGCAAGCATCTCCCGCTCGAGCTCCGCCTTGCGCGCGCCTGTAACCACATAGACGCGCCAAGGCTGGATATTGGAACCGCTGGGCGCACGTCCGGCTGTTGCCAGCACCCGCTCGATCATCGGACGCGGGACGGGTTCGGGCCGGAACGCCCGGATGCTGCGCCGGCCCTCGATGGCTTCAGTCACGCTCAGGGGCCGTGGATCGCCACGATCGGTCATGCCCTCTCCTCGATCGACTTGGGCGCAGCAGAGCTTTCCGTTGGGCGGGCTGCCACGAGGGCGGAGAGCGAGAACGTGAGAATGATCTCTCCTGCCGCGTCGCGGGTCGTCAGATCGACCCGCACGATGCCGCGCCCCGGCTTCATCGATGCCCGCACCTCCCCCAACGCGTATTCCACCCGGATCGTTGCACCGGGCCTGAGCGGACGATGAAAGCGAATCCGGTCGATGCCCAGCCCGGCGAGCGCGGTGCCCTTGAGCAGGCCGTGGTCATAGTACAGCCGGTAGCTCAGCATCAGCGTCTGCAGCCCGCTTCCGACCAGCCCGCGGAACACGCTGTCCTGGGCCGCGATCGCATCCACATGGAATGGCTGGGCATCCCATTCCATCGCGAAGCGGATCACCGCGTCCTCGGTGACGGTGAAGCGCGCAGTCTTGTACTGCGCCCCCTGTTGAAGCTCGTCGAAATAAAGCCCTCGCTGCATCGCTAGCCGATCTCCACCAAAGCGATCTCGCCGCCCACCGGCACAACGTCGCCTTCGGAAGCCAGCCGCTTCAGCAATTTTCCCGCGGCCGGCGATGTCACCTCGAACGTTGCCTTGTCGCCCTCCACGGTGGCAATCGTCTCCTCGGCGGCGACGCTGTCGCCCTCCTGCTTCTCCCAGGTCGACAGCGTCACCTCCTCGACGGTCAGCCCCACCTTCGGAACCTTCACCCGGATCTTCATCGCTCTTTTCCTAGTTTCCGGTGTAGCGGGGCGGGCGCTTTTCGAGAAAGGCGCTCATCCCTTCCTTCTGGTCGGCGCTTGCGAACAGGCGCACGAATTCCTGCAGCTCGTATTCCAGCGCCACGTCGAAGCTCGCCTCGGCACCGATGTTGACCGTCGCCTTGGCCGCACCGAGCGCGAGCGGCGCCATCTCGGCCAGCTGCGCGCACAGGGCCGTCGTCTCCTCCTCCAGCCGGTCGTCCTCCACGCACCGGTTGGCGAGCTGCCACTCCACCGCCTCAGGGCCGGGCAGCAGACGTCCGAGCATCAGCAGCTCCTTGGCGCGCAGCCGCCCGACCCAGCGGGTGAGCCGCACGCCCGCCCCGGCGCCGGGGATGACGCCGATCTTGATCTCGCTGAGGCCGAATCGCGCCGAGGACGTGCACAGAACAAAGTCGCAGGCCAGCGAAAGTTCGGTGCCGCCCCCCGTGGCCCAGCCCCGCACGGCGGCGATCACCGGCTTGCGGCAGGCCTCGATGCGGCGGAAGAGATCCAGCCAGTCGCGGTTGTAGCTCAGGATCTCGCGCGGGCCGAAGTCGCGCAGCTCACTGATGTCGGCACCGGCCGTGAAGGCCCGCTCGCCGGCGCCGGTGAAGACGATGGTCCGCACCTCCGGTGCTTCGCCCGCCTCCACCACCGCCGCGATGCATTCGCGGATACACTGCCGGTTCATGGCGTTCAGCACCCGCGGGCGGTTGAGGGTGATCCAGCGGGCGGCGCCGCGATCCTCGATCGCGATGGTCTCGAAGCCCATCACGCCGGCTCCAGCATGGCTGTGACCGCCTGCGCGATGCGCTCGGGCGAGGGCAGATAGAGCGCCTCCAGCGCGGGTGTGAACGGGCTTGGCGCGAAGGGCGGCGTGACCCGTCGCGGGGGCGCCTTCAGCGGCACGCCCGCCTCGCACACCGAGGCGATCACCTCCGCGCCCAGCCCGAAGAAGCCGTGCGCCTCGTGCACCACGCACAGGCGCCCGGTCCGCCGCACGGACGCGAGCACCGCCTCCATGTCGAGCGGGCTGATGGAGCGCGGATCGATCACCTCCGCCTCGATGCCGTGCTCGGCCAGCAAGGCTGCCGCCTTGAGGCCCGCCTGGACCATCTGCCCGGCGCACAGCAGGGTCACGTCCCGGCCGGGACGCTTCACGTCCGCCTTGCCCAGCGGGACGAGATGGTCGGTGCCCGGGTCGGGAACGTCGCCGGTGGAGCCGATGAGCTTCTTGGAGAGCAGGCAGATCACCGGATTGTCGTCGCGGATGCCGGACTTCACGAGGCCGAGCACGTCGGCCGGCGTGGACGGCTGGATCACCTTTAGGCCCGGCACGTGGGCGAACCACGCGGCGAGGCTCTGGGAGTGCTGCGGTCCGGCGTTCACCCCGCCCCCGCCGAACGTGTAGAGCAGCAGCGGGACGCCCACCTGCCCGCCGAGCATGTAGCGCAGCTTGGCCGCCTGGTTCACCAGCGGGTCCATGCAGGCGGTGACAAAATCCTCGAAGCCGATTTCCACCACCGGGCGCAGGCCCGTCATGGCCGCGCCGACGGCGGCCGAGACGAAGCCGTTCTCGGCGATGGGCGTGTCGCGCACGCGGTTGGCACCGAAGGCGGTGTAGAGGCCGCGCGTCTGGGCGAAGATGCCGCCACTTTCGCCCACGTCCTCGCCCATGAGGATGACGCGCTCGTCGCGCTCCATCTCCTCGCGCAGGGCGCGCGTGAGCGCCTGGTAATACTTCGTCTTCGCCACCTCACGCCTCCCCATAAACGTCTTCGGTGAGGGCGGAGGCGGGCGGGCTCTGCAGCCCTGATGCCCAGGTCGCGGCGTCATCGATCCGCTCGCGCGCTTTCCGCTCGATATCGTCGAGCTCGTGCGCCTTAAGCCCGAGGAATGCGTTGGCCTTTTCCCGCGCCTGCCGGATGGGATCGAACGTCTCCGCCTTCTCACGGTCGGCGTCCGACTTGTAGTTTTGCGGGTCGCCCTCATAGTGCCCGTGCCAGCGGAAGGTCTTGGCCTCCACCAGCGCCGGCCCCCCGCCCCGCCGCGCCCGGTCTGCGGCCTGCTTCACGGCAGCGTAGACGGCGAACACATCCTCCCCGTCCACCGTGATGCCGGGAAAGCCGTAGGCGGCCGCGCGGTCGGCGACGTCCGGCACGCTCACGTGCGTCCCGAACGGCGAGAGCTCGGCGAACATGTTGGCCTCGCAGAAGAAGATGATGGGCAGCTTCCAGATGGCCGCCATGTTCATCGCCTCGTGGGCGATGCCCGCGCCGGACGCCCCCTCGCCGAAGAAGGCGATCACCACGTTGTTGCGCCCCTGCACCTGCAGGGACAGCGCCGCGCCGATGCCCAGGCCCATGGACTGCCCCACGATGCCGTTGGCACCGAGGACGCCCGCCGCGACGTCGGCGATGTGCATGGAGCCGCCTCGCCCCTTGCCGTAGCCCTGCGCCTTGGCGAACAACTCGGCCATCATGCGGGCGGGATCGGCGCCTTTGGCCAGGCAATGGCCGTGCCCGCGATGGGTGCTGGTGATGTAGTCGTCCCGCTCGAGGGTTGCGCATGCGCCAGCGGCGCACGCCTCCTGACCGAGCGAGAGATGGATGAAGCCGGGCAGTTCGCCCAGCTTGTAGCGCTCGCTGGCGACCTCCTCGAAGCGCCGGATCTCGCACATGGTGCGGAAGAGGCGGCGGGCAACATCGATAGGAATACCCGCCCCTTGGGCGCCGGGAACGGAGACGTTGAATGCGCGCGACTTCATCTCAGCACCCGAGCGCACGGGCGACGAGGATCTGCTGGATCTCGTTCGTGCCCTCGCCGATGGCGAGGATCTGCGCCTCGCGGTAGAGGCGGTTGACGCGATATTCATGCATGAAGCCGTAGCCGCCGTGGATCTGGTAGGCCTCCGCCGCGGCCTGGATGGCGAGGCGCGTGCCCACCAGCTTCAGCATGGCCGCTTCCGTGTGGCAGTCCTGCCCGGTGGCATGCATCCACGCGACCCGGTGGGAGAAGCTGCGCACCGTCTCGGCATGGGCCGCCATGTCGGCCAGCTTGGCCTGGGTGAGCTGGAACGTGCTCAGGGCCTTGCCGAACTGCTTGCGCTCCTTGGAATAAGCCAGCGCCTCGTCGAGGCAGGCCTGGATGAGTGCTCCTCCGAGCGTGCCGAAGACGATGCGTCCCAGATTGAGGCCGCCGAGCGCCTGCTTGAGCCCTTCCCCCTCGATGCCGAGCAGGCAGTCGTGAGGCAGCTTGACGTCGTTGAAGACGAGCTCGCGATTGTCCATTCCGTGCCAGGCCATCTTGTCGAAGGACTGGCCAAGCTCGTATCCGGGCGTCCCCGTGGGCAGGATGAAGGACGAGATGGCCTTGCGTCCGTTCGGACGCTCCCCGGTCACCGCCATGACGACAGTGCCGTCGCTGATCCTCGTGCCGGCGTTGGAAATGAAGATCTTGTCACCGTTGAGAATCCAGCCCTCGTTGGACTCGCGCACGGCGCGGGTGCGCATTCCGGCGGTGTCTGAGCCGGCGCCGGACTCGGTCAGCGCGATGGCGCCGAGCTTCTCGCCGCGCGCGAAGGAGGGCAGCCATTTCGCCTTCTGCTCGGTCGAGCCGAGCTGCACGTACATGTTGGCCACCAGGACGTGGACCTGCCAGATGAGGGCGAAGGTCTGGCTGATCCGGCCCACCTCCTCCATGGCGAGGATGTAGGTGAGGGAATCGAGGCCGCTGCCGCCGTACGCCTCGGGCACGAGGATGCCGGCCATGCCGAGATCGCTCCACTTCGCCCAGACCTCGTAGGGAAACTCGTGGTCGCGGTCCATCTGTTCCTGGGCGCGCGCGACCTCCGTTTCCGCGAAGTCCCGCGCCATCGTGCGGAGCTCCCGCTGCTCTTCGCTGAGAGCGAAATCCATTGCTTGCCTCCCTTGAGAATTGCGGCGCGCCACCCGCGGGCGGCGACTCTGCGGCGGACCCGGCCCTCGCTCGGGCCGGCCCGCAGTTCGGCAATCACAAGATCAAACGCTTGTTCGAATGTCAAGGCGCGGCACCGCGCCAAAAGCCCTGTTATCACACTGTTTGTATTGCACGCGGTCAGCACTTGGCGTATTTGAGATCAGACACATCAATCAAACAAGACATTGATTGGGGAGGAGTGATGCCGGGGACATACGCTTTCGATGCATTGCCCGACACGCTGCACCAGCTGCTGGATGAACAGGCGACGCGGCACGGCGAACGCATCTACGCGATGATGGGTGACGCGGCATGGTCCTATGCCGAGATCGCCGCCTTCTCGCTCCGCATCGCCTCGGGCCTCCAGCGCGCCGGCGTGCGCGCCGGCGAGCGGGTGATGGTGATGCTCCCGGCCGGGCGGCTGCATCTCGGGCTGTGGTTCGGAATATCGCGCGTCGGCGGGGTGGAGACGCCGGTGAATCCGGCCTACAGGGGGCTGCTGCTGCGCCAGCTGATCGAGACCGCCGAGCCTTCGCTCTGTGTAGTGCATGAGGACTTCATCGAGGAGTTCCGCGCCGCCGCCGAGGGGCTCGTCGCCCCCGACCGCATCGTCCTGCCGCACACCATCGAGAACGACGCGCCATTCGTGCCGCCTGCCGGAGCGCCCGATCCGCGCCAGCCGTCCTGCATCGTCTTCACCTCCGGCACCACGGGCCGCTCCAAGGGCGTGGTGATGAGCCATCGCCATCAGGTGTGCTACGGCCAATCCTTCCGCGAGATCGCAGGTCTCACCGAAGCGGACACCACCTACAACTTCCTGCCCTTCTTCCATGTGGCCGCGAAGTTCGTCGCGCTCGGCACCATGCTGGCGGGCGGACGCATGCTGCTACGCCCGGTCTTCAGCGTCTCGAACTTCTGGACCGACGTCCGCGCGCATCAGGTCACCGTGTCCGCGGCGGTCGGCGGCCTGTGCCACATGCTGAACAGCCAGCCCCGCCGGCCCGACGACGCCGATAACCCGTTGCGGCTCATCTATGCGGTGCCGGTTCCCTGGGAATTCAAGGCCGAGTTCCAGGAGCGCTTCGGCATAGAGCTTATCGAGGGCTACGGAGCGACCGAATCGAACCTCGTCGCCTATTCCCGCCTGACCGATCCCACTCCGCGCGGCGCCGCCGGCCGGGCGAGCCCGCATTTCGAGATCGAGATCCAGGATGCCTTCGGCAACCGCGAGAAGCCGGGTCAGGCCGGCGAGATCTGCGTGCGCCCGCGCCACCCGGCGACCATGATGTCAGGCTACTTCGGCATGCCGGACAAGACTTTGGAAGTGCTCACCGATTGCTGGTTCCACACCGGCGATCGCGGCTACATGGACGAGAACGGCTACCTCTATTTCCTCGATCGCCTCAAGGATGCCATCCGCAGGCGGGGCGAGAACATCTCCTCGTTCGAGGTGGAGCGTGTCCTCAACGCCTTCCCCGCCATCTCCGAGTGCGCCGTCATTCCCATGCCTTCGGAAGTGGGCGAGGAGGAGGTGAAGGCGATCATCGTGCTCAAGGAGCGGGGCGGCGCGAGGGCAGAGGACATTTTCCACTACGCCATGGCCAACATGCCCTACTTCATGGTGCCGCGCTTCATCGAGTTCCGCAGCGAACTGCCGCGCACGCCGACCATGAAGATCCGCAAGACGGAGCTGAGGGCGCTGGGCAATTCCGAAGCCACCTGGGACTGCGAGAAGGTGGGGCTGAGGATCAGCCGGGCGGCTGCGGCGGAAGCCGGGCGCAAGGCTCGCCGCGCGGGCTGAGTCCCCTAAGGGGGCGCCAGGAACCTCCCGTGCGCGCGAGACGAGCGGCAGCGGGCGCACTGGCGCCGCGGCCCCGTCAACGCGACCGCGACGCGGGGCCGGCGCCGGTCTTTCTCCGCGTGGTACACGGGAAGCTCCAGAACACCGGACCGAGGACAACGCCATGACCTATCCGACGGCCACCGACCTGTTTCTCGACGATTTCTGCCTCGGCCAGGTGGCGGAGCGTCGCCACGTCATCGAAGATGCTGACATCCTGACATTCGCGGGCATCACCGGCGACTACAGCCCGCTGCATGTGGACGACGAATTCGCACGGCGCTCGCGCTTCGGCCGACGCCTTGCCCACGGGCTGCTCACCTCATCCTTCATCACCGGCATCATCGGCATGGAGCTGCCCGGGCGCAACGGCATCTACATGAGCCAGACCCTGCGCTTCCGCCGTCCGGTTTTCATCGGCGACGAAGTCCTCGTGCGCGCGACCATGGCGACTATCGACGAGGAGAAGTCCCGCATCACTCTCGCCACCAGTTGCCTGGTGGACGGCGAGGTCGTGGTGGACGGCGAGGCGCTCATCTTCGTTCCACGCCGCCCGCACAGCCAGGCACCGTCCTCCTAAGGTCGCAAGAAGGCGTGCAGCCGCCCCACGCATCACAAAAGAACGCGGCCGCCCCGAGGGCCCGCCGCCAAGATGGGAGAGACGTGTGCTAGACTTGACGCTTGAGGAGCGGGTCGTCACCGCTCGGCTGCGCGCCGCCGCCGAGCGGACGCCGGAGGCACCCTTCCTTCAATTCGGCGACGATGTCGCAACCTACGGCGCCTTTCACCTGCGCACCAACCGCGTGGCCAACGCGCTGGCGGAGTGCGGGCTCGGAGCGTTCGCGAAGATCGCCGTGTTCGCCCGCAACTCCCCCGGCTTTCTCGACGCTTGGTATGGCGCCACGAAAATCGGCGCGATCTACGTGCCCATCAACACTGAGTACAAGGGCGAGATCCTGCGCTACCAGATTCATCACGCCGACGTCACCCACATTGTCATCGACCCGGAGTTCGTGGATCGCCTTGCCGATGTCATCGCCGGCCTCCCCCAGCTCAAACACGTCATTCTCACCCAGCCAGCTCCGGTGCCGGACGCCATCGCCTGCCGCGCAGACGTCCACCTCCTGCCCGACTTCCTCGCGGCTCCGGATCGCGATCCCGGCGTCGAGGTGGCATACGACCACCCCCACGCCGTCAGCTTCACGTCCGGCACCACCGGCCCGTCAAAGGGGGTGCTGTGTCTCAACGCCCACGTGACGACCTTTGCCCTCGACTGGATCCGCTTCTTGGCGTTCCAGCCGGAGGAATCCATCTACACGCCGCTGCCTTTGTTCCACGCCATCGGGGCCTGGCTTGGCGTCGTGCCGGCCATGCTCAGCGGCGCGCGCGTCACCGTGTCGCCGCGGTTCTCCGCCTCAAGCTACTGGGACGACGTGCGCCGCGCGAACGCCGACGTGGTGCACGGCATCTTCTCCATGATTCCCATTCTGCTGAAGCAGCCGGAGCGGGCCGACGACGCAATGCAGCCGGCGCGCGCCTACTATATCGGCAACCGCAATCCGGCGTTCGAGGAACGCTTCAAGTGCCGGATCGTGGAGGTCTACGGCGCGACGGAGACCGGAATCGTCTCCGCTCACGACTTCGATGCGGAACGTCGGCCGAAATCCTGCGGCAAGCCCAACGCCGATACGTTCGACGTCGCCGTGCTCGACGACAAGGACCAGCCTGTCCCCACCGGCGAGGTGGGCGAGATCGCCGTGCGCCCGCGGCGGCCCTTCTCCATGGTGAAGGAATACTACGCCCGCCCGGATGCCACGCTGGAAACCTTTCGGAACCTCTGGTTCCACACCGGCGACAACGGAAAGCTGGACGAGGACGGCTACCTCTACTTCGTAGACCGCAAGAAGGACGCCATTCGCCGCCGGGGTGAGAACATCTCCTCCTACGAGCTCGAGTTCGCGGTGAATCAGCACCCCTCCGTGATGGAGTGCGCGGCGGTCGCCGTGACGTCCGACCTTGGCGAAGACGAGGTCAAGGTCGTGGTGGTGCCGCGCCCGGGCGTGGAGCTGAGCGCGGAGGAGCTGTGGCGCTTCTGCGAGGCGACCATGCCCCGCTTCTGGATCCCGAGCTTCATCGAATTCCGCGGCGAGCTGCCCAAGACGGCAAACCAGAAGATCCAGAAATTCCTGCTGAAGGACCGCGGCGACGACGCTTTGCTCTTCGAGCGGGACTGGAAGACCGGCGAGATCAGCGCGCGCTGAGACCTTCGCCCCAGAGTACTGGGCAAAGAAACGCCCGCGACCATGTCGCGGGCGAGTTGGCGGTCCGGCCCCAGGAGGATCGACCGGAGTCGCAAGAGAAAATCAGATGACGCCTGCGGCCCGCATCTCGCGGACCTCCTCTGCCGTGTATCCCACGGCCCCAAGCAATGACTCACTGTCGGCGCCAAGCCGGGGCGCAGGACGGCAAGCATTGAAAGCCTTCCCATCGAATCGCAGCGGGCTTCCCGCATGCTTCAGCTTGCCCTCGATGGGATCGTCAATCTCAAGAACGATCCCGCGCGACATCACGTGCTCGCACGCCATCGCTTCCCGCGCGGACAGGACAGGCGTCACGCACGCCTCCGATTTGGCGAAAAGGTCCAGCCATTCGTGACGAGGCCGGGACAGAAAGGCCGAGGCAATTGCGGCACGCTGCGCGTCCTGCTCGACTCCCTCGACCCACTGACGGTCGATCCACTCAGGAATGCCCAGCACCTCGCAGAGATTGCGCCAGAACTTCGGCTCATACGCGCCCACCACCACGTGCTTGCCGTCCGCCGCCTCATAGACGCTGTAGAAAGGCTTGTTGAAGGGCGCGTCGAAGGGGTTGTCCTCCTCGGCAAGCTCGGGCGCGTTCCACCGCGCGGTGACGAAGCTTGCCCAGGTGAGCAAGCCGTCGGCGACCGAAACATCGACGAAACGGCCCTTCCCGGAGCTGCGCGCCTCGACTAGCGCTGCGAGGATTCCGCCGAGCGCCATCAGCGATCCGCCGCCCACGTCCGCCAGCGGAATGCCGGTGGACCGAAGGTTCGTGGCGGAACCGTTGACGAGCTGCAGCAGGCCCATCATGCCCGTGTAGTTGAGATCGTGCGCCGCGAGCGTGGCAAGCGGCCCGTCCTGTCCGAAGCCCGTGAGCGCGCAGACGACGAGACGCCGATTGCGGGCGTGGAGCTCCGAAGGGGAAAGCCCGAGCCGCGCCATGACGCCGGGGCGGAAGCCCTCCACCAGCACATCGGCCCGCCCGGCCAGCCGCAGAAGGGCTTCTCGCCCGGCGGCGGCCTTCAGATCGAGTGTTATGCTCTTCTTGCCCCGGTTCAGCGCCAGGAACTGAACGCTCTGGGTCTTCACGACCGGCGGGATCCACCGCCAATAGTCGCCTTCGCCCGGCTGCTCGATCTTGATAACCTCGGCGCCCATATCGGCAAGCATCTGCGTGCAGAAGGCGCCGGGAAGAAGGCGGGTCAGGTCCAGGACCACCAGCCCGGCGAGAGGTCCCGCTGGCTCCCGCATCGATGTATCTTCAATGACAAAATCTTCGGCGTCTCGCGTCTCGCCAAGCATATGCGACATCTCCCCATAGCTGCCTGCCGATTTCCATTTTGGAGATCACACGTAATGGCGGCTGGTTTTGCGGACCGCACGGGCAAGGAAACGGCCGACGAACCGCGGTGCCATGGATGTTTCACGCCCTGCGGTCGGTGCATGTAGCGCCTGCAAGCAATCTGTCACCGGAGGAACACATCACTCACAATCAAACGATAGTTTGACACCAGAATGCTGTCAAGACGGCGGCCGGGAGCGGTTCGGCGAGGAACGTGCCCTGGACTTGCGTGCGGGAGCCGGCGATGCCGCCCCCCCACACCCGCGAATCACGCGACTGCTGGAACGAGCCCGCCGGTCAATGGATTGCGAGAAGGCAGCTTCCGGCGGTAACGATACGGCATCTGCCGAGCCCGACCCCGCCCGCCCGGCCAATCGTCACGGCGCAGGCGGCCTCGCCCCCTCCAAATCGACACCCACCAGCCCACAGGGTGCGGCTGCCTCTTTCAAACGCACGATAGATCGTCGTAAACTGCCAGGGAGGCAGGAGGAGATCGACCGGGTCAGCCGGGCGGTGCCGTCCGACGTGGCCGAGGTCGATGAGCTGGACGGGAGCGGCGCAATGCCGCGTGCCGCCTGGTTGACGGCATCTGCACCTAGCGGGCTCAGTGGAGAGTCGGGGAAGAGATGGCAACCGCATTGGCTCAAGGCGTGGCGCGTCGCGAAGTCGTGGTCGAAGCCGCAGCGAAGCAATTCGCCAAGCACGGCTATGATGCGACCACGATGCGAAACATCGCTGCATCCACAGGAATTCTTCCCGGATCGCTCTATTATTATTTTTCCTCGAAGGAGGAGCTTTTTGCCGCCGTCCATGAGCGGGCGATCAATCATATCTGTACAGGCGTCATCCGCGCCATCAATCCGGAGGCGGATCCCTGGACGCGGCTCGAGCAGGCCTCGCGGGGCTATCTCGATGCGATGCTGAACAGCTCGATCTACGCAAGTCTGATCGTCACGGAATTCCCGCGGCGCCGTTCCAAGAAGCTGCGCGAGCGTCTGATCGCCGACCGGCAACGATTCGAACAGATGTTTGTTGAAATCATCCAGGAGCTGCCGCTGGCGCGCGGGGTGGACCGCAGCTACTGGCGCCTCGCCCTTCTCGGCATGCTTGCTTGGACGTATGTCTGGTACAAGCCCTCAGGCGATCCGCCGGGTGTGGTGGCCAGTAAGCTCATCTCCCTGCTGAAGGATCGCACGGCCGCCTGAGGCCGGTCAGGCTGCGACGCCTCTTGCCGCAGCCTTTCATTCCGTTTTTTCCCGGCCTTTGAACGAGCCGCAATGGCGTGGCCCGCGCCCCGGCCTCCAGAGCCACGAATCGCACGAGCATCAGGTGGGCGCAGCCTTGCGCCCCTGCGCCATCGGGTCGGCGCGCGTTCCGGAAACGGCCGTCCCGTGGGTGAGGCGTCATGCGGACTGGCGCCGACCGCCCTATTACGCTTCACCGGGCCATATGCACAGCTCTCCCGACATCGCCGGCAGCGGCTGTCTCCGTCCCACGTGATCCAAACATTGTAAGGCCTGACGGGCCCATAACCCTGATAAACGTTGATACTAGCCGAGTTGACATGCCTAATAATTCAAACTATCGTTTGATCATAAGAGCGGGTCTCAGCCCGACGACAAGGGGAGGGAGGTGGGCATGGATCATGCTTCTGGCGCAGGGGTTTCGCGCAGACGTTTCCTGGGGCAGAGCATCGGGGCCGCGGCGTCGATCGGCATCATCGGCTCTCCCGCGTACTTGCGGGGTGCCGCAGCCCAGTCGAGGACCGTGCATATCGGCGCATCGCTTCCGCTTACCGGCACCTACGAAAAAGTCTCGCGGATCTGCCGTGACGGCTACGAATTCTTTCTCAAGGCGAATAACGGCAAGATGATCGTCGCCGGTGAGCCTCGCGACATCCGCCTTACCATCTATGACGACGAGAACAACGCCTCCCGTGCGGCGCAGCTCACGGAACGGCTGGTCAGCAGCGACAAGGTCGATCTGGTGCTCGGAACCTACGGCACCGACACCGTGCTGGCGCAGGGTGCGATTCTCCAGAAAAATGGCTGGGTATTCCTGCAGTCGGGCGCAGCATCGCGCCGCGTGGACGAGGAAATCGGCGGGCGCACCGCATTCACCTGCATCGGGCCGCCGAGCACCTACGGCGTGGGTGTGGTGAACTTCCTTGCGCGCCAACAGCCGAAGCCAACGACCCTAGCGGTCGTGACCATGGACGACCCCGTCTATCACGAGATCGGACAGGGCGTGAAGGACAAGGCGGCGCAGCTGGGCATCAAGCTGGTGCAGGAGATCGTTCTACCCATGAACGTGCAGGATCTTCGCCCGGCGGCACTTAAGCTGAAGAGCGCGGGAAATGTGGACATCGTCTACAATACCGGCTGGGATCTCATCTGCGTCAAGCTGGTGCAGGAGATGTCCGCGCTTGGCGTCATGCCCAAAGCGTTCGTGGGCGGCCACCTGACCATGAGTCCCATCGTGCGCGAGACCCTCGGTCCCAAGATGGATGGCATCGTCGGATCGACCTTCTGGGCGCCTCAGCTGAAGTATTCCGACGAAATCTTCCCTTCGGCAGAGGCATTTTCGGAAAAATTCAAGGCCACTTTCGGCTATGCGGCCACATACCATGCCGTCTACACCTACATCCTCCCCTGGATCTACCAGGAGGTCCTCAGGGACGCTGATCCCAAGGACCCCTTCAACCAGGCCGAGCTGCGCCGCAAGCTGGCAGCGTTCAAGCGCGACACCTCCATGTGGGGACCCATCGCGTTCAACGAGAAGGGGCGGATCAAGGTAGACGCCGCTCCCGCCATCCAGTGGATCGGCAAGCCGGCGGAGCCGCTGGTGGTGGAGCCGCAGGACATGGCGCAGTCGCGCGGCGTCTATCCCATGCCCCCCTGGTGATGAGCGCCGCGGCGCAGGCGTCGCATCCGCGAGTTCCTCACCCCCTATCGGACGCTTTCGCGCAAGCGGCGGGCTCAGCAGACGCGCGCATGCCGGATTGAGGGAGCCCGCGGACTGCGCCGGTCGGGGCGGCGGGACCAAATGAAAGACATCGGGAGGAAATCATGAGCCGAGAAAAAGGTGGGCTCGATCTGTCGCGGCGCTCAATCCTGAAGTCAGCGGCGGCCGGCGGCGTAGCGTTGTTCACGGCCGGGATCGTGCCATCGGCACGCGCGCAGGCGACGGCCGGCAAGGTGCATTTCGGGTGCTCCCTGCCCCTGACCGGAACCTATGAGAAGGTCGCGCGCATCTATCGCGACGGATACGATTTCTGGGCCCGCACAGTGAACTACGAGATCACGGTGGGTGGGAAGACGATGGGCGTGCGGTGGACCGTCTACGACGACGAGAACAATCCCTCGCGCGTGGCCCAGCTCACCGAGAAGCTCATCACCTCGGACCGGGTGAACTGCATCGCCGGCGCTTACGGCACCGACACCAACCTTGCCCAGAGCGCCGTCGCGGCCCGCCACAAGTTCGCGGTCATCCAGGCTGGTGCCGCATCCTCACGCATCGACGAGGAGGTGGGCGGCCACACCACCTTCACGCTGGTTGGGGCAGCATCCAGCTATTACCTGGCCGCCATCGACTACCTTGCGACAAAGACTCCGTCGCCCAAGACGATCGCGCTCGTGGTCGTCGATGACCCGGTCTATCACGAACACGCGGCCGGCATCCGCGAGCGGTGCGCCAGCCATAACATCAAGATCGTGGCGGAGGAGATGGTCCCGCTCAACGTGCAGGACTTCCGCCCCACGGCGCTGAAGCTGAAGAACCTTGGCCCGGTGGACATCATCGCGGCGCCCGCCTGGGACGTGGTCTGCATCAAGCTGGTGCAGGAGCTTTCGACCCTCGGCGTTCAGCCCAAGGCCTTCATCGGCGGCCACCTGACGGCGAACCCCATCGTCAAGCAGAGCCTGGGATCAAGACTGCAGGACGTCATCGGCGTGACGCTGTGGGCGCCGAGCCTCAAGTATAAGGATCCGCATTTTGCCTCTCCAGCTGAGTTCCTGGAAAAATTCTCGTCAACCTACGGATATACGCCCACCTACCATGCAGCGATGGCCTATGCCATTCCGCTTACTTACGAGCAGGCACTCAAGAATGCGGATCCCGCAGACCCGTTCAATCAGGAAAAGCTGAAGGCGGCGCTGCGCGCGTTGTCCTACGATTCCGTGTTCGGGCCGGTTTCATTCAACGAGAAGGGCCGGATCAGGAACGAAGGGATGCCTGTGCTGCAGTGGTTCGGGGCCGACCCGGTGGCGAAGATCGTCTACCCGGAGAGCATGGCCGAAGCCGACGGCGCCTACCCCAAGGCGCCCTGGTGACCCTGCCGCTTGATCGCGGCGGGGCGGGCACTTCGCCAATCGAGGACAATCGATGGAAGACGTAATCATCTACGGACTGCTGCGCGGCGGCATCTATGCGCTGGCCGCCTTCGGGTTCAGCCTGGTCCTTGGCGTCATCGGCATCGTGAATTTCGCGCACGGCGTGTTCGTCGTGTTCGGGGGACTGCTGACGCATTATCTGGCGACCAAGCTTGGCCTTCCCTACGTGCCCGCCCTCATTCTGGCAGCGGTGGCAACGGGCCTGCTGGCGGGCCTGATCCAGCGCCTCTTCATCGCCAGGACGTTCACGTCCGAACCGCTGATGGTGCTGGTCCAGACCTTCGGCATCGCGACTGTCGTCACCGAGCTTGGCATCCACTACTGGGGATCCCAGGAGCGGGTGCTGCGGGTGGAGACGGGCCTGCCGCCGGGCTTCTTCATCGGCAACACCTTCGTGCCCTCGTTCGACTTCGTGCTGTTCCTGCTCAGCCTGATCTCGGCCGGCGTGCTCTACCTGCTCATCCAGAAGACGCGCTTCGGCCGGGCCGTGCGGGCCTGCCGCGACGAGCGGCAGTCGGCCCAGCTCAACGGCATCAACCTGTCGCGCACCTTCGAGCAGACGATGTTCGTCTCGGGGGCATGGTCTGGCCTCGCCGGCGGCATGTTCATCGCCCTGAGCCCGCTCGCGCCCTACATGGACTTCGATTGGACCATCAATTCCTTCCTGGTCATGGTCATCGGCGGGCTGGGAAGCATGGTCGGCGTATTGGTCGGCGGGCTCATCTTCGGAGTTCTGGCATTCGCCTCCTCCTTCTACGTGCCGACGGTCGCGCCGGCGGTCACCTTCTCCATCCTTCTCCTATTTCTCCTGTTCCGGCCGCAGGGTCTGTTCGGCAGCGGGCAGGGCACGAGGAAATGATCATGCGTTCGCTCTTCGTCGGTTCCGGGAGAAGCGGCGCGGCCCGGCTCCGCCTCCAGTTTGCCTGGCTGGCGGTGTTCGCTCTGGCGCTGGCGCCGATACCGTTCCTGGTGAACGATTACTGGGTGCGTGTGGCGGTGTTTGTCCTCATCAACATCGGCCTCGCCTCGTCCTGGAACATCATCGGTGGGTTCGCGGGCTATGCGAGCTTCGGCCACGGCGTGTTCTTCGGGCTCGGCGCCTTCGTCGGCGCCATCGGCATCGTCCGCTATGGCCTTCCGCTGCTGGTGATGATGGTCGCCGGCGGGCTGGTCACCGGGGTGATAGCCCTTCTCTTCACGCCGATCTTCAAGCAACGCGGGCTCTACTTCGCGCTGTCCAGCCTCGCGGTTCTGCTGATCTTCGACAACATCCTGCAGCGATGGAGCTTCACGCGCGGCCTGCGCCAGTACGACGTGGGCTGGAGCGTCCAGCCCTCCCTGAGCCTCACCGGCTTCTACTACACCTTCCTCGGGCTCATCCTGGTCCTGATCGGCACCGTGATCCTCCTTGCCGGTTCACGGGTGGGCTATGCGCTGCACGCGCTGCGGCGCGACGAGGTGCTGGCCTCCTCGCTTGGGATCCGGGTGCTGAAGTACAAGGTCATCGCCTTCGTGTTCAGCGCCGCGTGGCCCGGCGTCCTCGGCGCCGCCTTCGCGCCCTTCATCTCGTTCGTCTCCGTGCAGAGCGTGCTCGACATGAAGTTCACGCTGAACATGATCCTCGCCACGCTGTTCGGCGGCGCGGGCACGGTGATCGGGCCAATCGTCGGCGCGATCGCCCTGTCGGTGATCGACCAGCTCACCTGGGGCAATTTTCTCGAATACCATCGGCTGATCTTTGGGGCGCTCATCGTCGCCATCACCACCTTCGCGCCGGGAGGGCTGGTGAGCCTGTTCCTGTCCCTCACCCGTCGGGCGCCCAAGGCACGTCCCGAGGCGGCCCCTCCCATCGGAAAGGTCAAGGTGAGCTCATGAGTGGCGCGCGAATTCCCCTGCTCGAGGTTGTGCACGCGGCCCGCAACTTCGGCGGCGTCGTCGCCCTGAAGGACGTGTCCTTCCAGGTGTTTCCCGATGAGGTGGTCGGCCTCATCGGACCGAACGGGGCCGGCAAGACCACCCTGTTCAATCTCATCTCCGGGCTGCTGCCGCTGTCCGGCGGCGACATCCGCCTTCAGGGGCAGTCCCTGTCCCGGCTGCGGCCGGACCAGATCTGCGCCCGGGGCGCGGTGCGCACGTTCCAGGCGACCTCGCTGCTCGGCAACATGACGGTGTGGGACAATGTCCACGTCGCCAGCCTCTTTCGCGGCGCTGGCGGTCGGGCTGGGCTCTCCGCGGCGGAATGCACCACCAACGCGCTGCGCCTGTGCGAGATCGAGCATCTGTCGGACATGGCGGCCGAGCAGGTGAGCGTCGGCGACCAGAAGCGCATCGAGATCGCGCGGGCGGTCGCGTCCGGGCCCCGGCTGCTGATGACGGACGAGATCCTGGCCGGCCTGAACCCCACCGACGCGGCGCAGATCGTGGAAATCCTGCGCAAGGTCCGGGGCCAGGGCATCAGCATCATTTTCGTGGAGCATGACATGCGTTCGGTCATGTCGCTGAGCGACCGCGTGGTGGTCATCGCCCAGGGCCTGAAGATCGCCGACGGCCCGCCCCGCGAGGTCGCCCGCTCGCCCGACGTGATCTCGGTCTACCTCGGAGGGCGCTATGCTCAGGGTGTCTAACTTCACCGGCGGCTACCGGCGCGGCGTCGCCATCGTCGAGGGCATCTCCTTCGACATTGGCCGCACGCCGGTCACCAGCATCGTCGGCTCGAACGGGGCCGGAAAGACCACGCTCCTGCGCGGCATCGGCGGCCTGCTGAGCTGGCACGGCGGCGAGATCCATTTCGACGGGCGGCGGATCGACCAGTTGCCCGCCCATGAGATCGCGCGGCTCGGAATCCGCATGGTTCCGAGCGGACGCGGCACCTTTCCCAGCATGACCGTGCTGGAGAACCTGCAGGTCGGCGGCCATCATTTGGGTGCCGCGGAACGCGCCGCGCGGGCAGACCGCGAGATGCAGCGCTTCCCGCGCCTGCGCGAGCGATGGGCGCAGCAGGCCGGCATGCTTTCGGGCGGCGAGCAGCAGATGCTGGCCATCGCGCGGGCGATGATGAGCGACCCGCGCCTTCTCATCCTCGACGAGCCATCCCAGGGCCTCGCCCCCATCGTGGTGGACCAGATCTTCGAGCTCATCCCGACCCTCGCCGGGCAGAACGCGCAGGTGCTGCTGGTGGAGCAGGACGTGGGCCGCGGCCTCGAGGTGAGCGAGGAGGTCTTCGTGATCGAGAAGGGTCGCGTGATCCTTTCCGGCCGCAGCGCCGACATGGCGAACAACGACAAGATCCGGGAGTCCTATCTTGGCCTTGGCTAATATGGAGGGCGCGGCGGCCGCCGCGCCGGCAGCGCCGCTGCTCATGACCCCTCTCAAGCTGCGCGATCTGGAGCTGAAGGGCCGCGTCATGATCTCTCCCATGTGCACCTACAGCGCGCATGAGGGCGTGATGGACGATTTTCACCTCGTGCATCTCGGCCGCTTCGCCCTGGGCGGCGCGGCGCTGGTGATGGTGGAGGCGACCGCCGTCTCGGGGGTGGGGCGCATCACCCACGGCTGCGCCGGGCTGTGGGACGACGGGCAGATCGCGCCGCTGAAGCGGATCTGCGATCTTCTCCACCGTTTCGGCGCCGCTGCCGGCGTCCAGCTGTCCCACGCCGGCTTCAAGGCCGCGTCGCAGCGTCCGTGGGAGGGCGGCCTCGGCCTCACAGAACAGGATCTCGAAGCGCGCGGCGAGGGTCCGTGGGATCCCCTGAGCGTGACCTTCGCGCCGTTCGACGTTGGCTGGCCGCCACCGGCCGCCATGACCATCGCCGACATCCAGGCGGTGGTTGGCGAGTTTGCCGCGGCGGCACGACGGGCGGATGCGGCGGGCGTGGACGTCATCGAGCTGCACTGCGCCCACGGCTATCTGCTGCACTCCTTCCTGTCGCCCCTCGCCAACAGCCGCGACGATGCCTATGGCGGGGAGATCGAGGGCCGCATGCGCTTTCCTCTGGAGGTGGTCTCTGCCGTGCGCGTGGTCTGGCCGGCGGGCAAACCGCTGTTCGTGCGCATCTCAAGCGTCGACGGCATCGACGTGGGTTGGTCGATCGAGGATTCGATCACGTTCTGCACGCGCCTGAAGGCGCTGGGCGTGGATGTCATCGACTGCTCGTCCGGCGGGATGAAGCTCCCGTCGCAGCAGAGCTTCGTTTGGCGCGGGCCGGGCTTCCATGTCCCGTTTGCCGAGCGTGTACGGCAGGAGGTGGGCATTCCCACCGTTGCGGTCGGCCTCATCACCGAGCCGGCCCAGGCGGAGGCCGTGCTGGCGGAGGGCAAGGCGGATATCGTCGCCATCGCGCGCGAGGCGCTGTTCGACCCCAACTGGGCGCTGAAGGCGGAGCTCGAGCTTGCCGGCGCGCCGGCCTGGAGCCGCTGGGCCGAGCCGTTCGGCTGGTGGCTCGTGCGCCGCTCGCGCCAGCGCAGGGACGCCTATTCCGCGCCCCGGCCGCCCGCCGCGCCATAGGGCGCCGAGCGGCTCGCGGGACAGCATCGGCAGGTCGGGCCCTCTCGCACGGCGTTCGGCTGCATTCGGCACAAGGGATGGAGACCGCTTGATGATGCGCAAGGTCGTCTTACTTCACAAACGCAGCGCCGGGAGCGCCGTGGATCACTTCCAGTCCGCCCTCGCCGGCCTGTGCGAGCAGGACCCGGATATCCCCGGCCTGTCGCGCTACGTGCAGTCGCACACGCTGCTGCAGGGCTATCGCAAGGGCGAGTTGCTGTTCGACGCGGTGGAGGAGTTCAGCTTCGCCTGCATCGCGGGCGCCGCCGCCTTCCAGGCGAGCCCCGCCTTCGCGCAGATCCGCGCGGCGCGCGCAACGCTCACCGACGCAGCGTTGGGCGTGGAGATGGTGGTCGACGTCCACCGCGTGAAGAGCCGGCCGGTGCCGCAGGGCGCGCTGAAGAACATCGAGTTCGTCAACCGCCGCGCCACGGTCGCGCTCTCAGCCTTCCGCCGGTACTGGCGCGAGGTGCACGGGCCGCTCGGCGCCACCATCCCCTCCATGCTGCGCTACGAGCAGAACCACCTCGCGCCCGAGGCCTATCTGCCGGACGAGCCGGCGCCCCGCTTCGACGGACTGGCCATCACCTGGTTCACCTCCACCGCCGCCATGCGCGCCGGCGCGGAGACTCAGGAATACGCCGTCACGCGCGCGGACGAAGCCATGTTCCTGCCCGACGGGCACCTGCCCATCATCATCACCCGGGAGGTGCTGGAGCGCTGAGGAAGGCCCCGCCGACAACGCAAAAAGACAGCCTGGGAGGATACAGCACCATGACGATCAGTCAGGACCTCGGCGCGTTCGTCGCGAGCCTTACAGCAGACGCCATTCCCGAGCCGGTGATGGAGAGCACGCGCCGGGCGCTGCTCAACGCCTGCGGCATCGCGCTGGGCTGCTTCACCACCCCCTATGCCGGCGTGGCGCGTGCCGCGGCGCTGGCTGCCGACGGCGAGGTCGCCGGCGGCGCCACCCTCCTCGGCGACGGCCGACGCACCACCATCGGCGGCGCGACCCTTGCCAATGCCGCTCTGTTCCACGGCCGCGCCCAGGAGGACACCCTGGGCGGCGCCCACATCGGCACGGTGGTCATTCCCCTTCTCATCGCCCTGTTCGAGGCGCACCGGCTGCCACCGGCCCGGCTCCTCCCCAGCATCCTGGCCGCCTATGAGGTGGCAGGACGGCTGGAGCAGGTCTATGCGCCGGTCACCACGCCGATCGGCTTCCGCGGCACGCCGCTCTACGGCACCATCGGCGCGGCGGCGGCCGTGGCGCGGGCCCTGGAGCTACCGCCCGAACGCGCCGGTGCGGCCATCGCAATCGCCGCGTCGCTCACCGGGGGCACCCTGCAGAGCTTCGGCGACGGCACCGACGAATGGCGCTACCAGCCGGGCATCGCCGCCCGCACCGGCTGGATGGCGGCCGAGCTCGCCGCGGCCGGCGCCGTGGCCTCGCCCAACGCCTTCGAGGGCAAGGCCGGGTTCGCCCGCGTGTATGGCGGGCAGGATGCGGACGCTGCGGCGCTGGTGGCGCCACTGGGGCGCTCGTGGTCCATCCTTCGCAACGCGTTCAAGCGCTATCCCGTGTGCGCCTACAACCAGACGCTGGTCTCCACTGCGCTGGCACTCCGGCCCGTTGCCGTGGCTGATATCGCCGACGTGGAAGTCCGCATGAACCCCTTCGAGCTCGGGCTTCCAGGGATGCTTTATCGCGGCCCATTCCAGTTCGTGGGGCAGACGCTGATGAGCGTCGCCTTCGGCGCGGCGGCAACGCTGCTCCACGGCATCCCCACCCTCGCGGTGATGAGCGCCTTCGACGATGCGGCCGTGCAGGCGTTGATCGAGAAGATCACCGTCGTTCCGGACGAGACTGTCGAGACCTTCAGTTGCTCCGTGATGCTTGGACTGGCTGACGGTACCATGCGCTCCCACACGATCCGCGCCCGCGGCGAGGACATGAACCTCGACCGGACCGCCCTCCTCGACGTGCTGGTGCGCGTCGCGGGAGAAGGCGGCATCGGCCGACAGCCGGTCGAACGGCTGGACCGGCTCGTGTTCAAGATCGAACACCACTCCGACCTCAGCGCGCTCGTGCAGATCTTCGCCGAGGCCGCCGCGATCCACCAGCCGCGCAGCCGCATCGTCTAGTCGCGTGCACGCCAGCCGCACCACCACGTCTCCCGCGCGCCTGCGCCAAAGCTCACGAGGATAGTGATGGACACTCTGACCGACGAACAGCAGAAGCTGAAGCAGCAGTTCACCGTCGAGCGCGGCTACTGGAACGATTTCTGGAACGGCCTGCTGACCTTGAGCCCCGATTTCTTCAAGGCTTATCTTGAATTCTCCACCATACCGTGGAGGAGCGGGCCGCTCGCGCCGAAGGTGAAGGAGTTCATCTATATCGCCATCGATGCGGCGACGACGCACCTCTATGAGCCCGGCCTGCGCATCCACATCCAGAACGCGCTCAGGTACGGCGCAACCAAGGAAGAGATCATGGAGGTCTACCAGCTGACCTCCGTGCTCGGGATGCACACCTGCACCATGGGCGTGCCAGCGCTCCTGGACGAGCTCAGGACTGCCGGACGCGGCGCCGAGCTGGAGGGCGAGCTCTCGCCCGAACAGCTGGATCTGAAGGCACGCTTCACTGAAAACCGCGGCTACTGGAATCCGTTTTGGGACGGCCTGCTCAGGCTCGACCCACGGTTCTTCAAGGCCTATCTCGAATTCTCCACGATACCGTGGAAAAGTGGTCCGCTCGAGCCCAAGGTGAAAGAGTTCATCTATATCGCCATCGATGCGGCGACCACGCACCTCTATGAGCCCGGTCTGCGCATCCATATCCAGAACGCACTGAAGTACGGTGCCACCAAGGAGGAGATCATGGAGGTCTATCAACTCACCTCCGTGCTCGGGATGCACACCTGCACCATGGGCGTGCCGGTCCTGCTGGATGAGCTTAAGAGGGCGGGCAATTGAGCGAAGGCCTTTCGAGCGCCGGATAACAAGCGGCAGGCCACCTGTAATAGAGGTTGCTCTCGCGACAAACGTTTTTGAATCGAGAAAAATGCAGTTATGGTCGAAATCTAGACCAATAGCCGGTAGCATTGTTTGGAGATGTCCGATGGAAATTCTGCACGCTGGGGCCGATGTTACCGTTCAAGACCAGACATGTTATTTCACGGGTATTGTCATCATCGAGCAGCGCTTCGAGCGCCCGGCACCAGCGCGCCTCACTGGCGCCGTCGTTACTTTCCAGCCCTCGGCCCGTACCGCCTGGCATACCCATCCTATCGGCCAGACGCTCGTCGTCACGTCGGGGAGCGGCTTTGTGCAGCACGAGGGTGAACCAGCCCAGCACATTTCGCTCGGCGACATTGTATGGATTCCTCCTTGTGTCCGACACTGGCACGGCGCGAGCCCGACATCTATCATGACCCACGTCGCTCTAGCCGAAGCTTTGGACGGGAAGGTTGTCGACTGGTTGGTAAAAGTCTCGGAACTAGAATACAGGTCCAGCTGGGACATTTGAGAAGTATGACTTGCCGTATGCGCGAGCTTGGATCTTCCCCACACGCTTGGCGTTGGTGTCCTCATTCCTCATGTGCTGGCATTCAAACTGACAGTGCTTCCCGACAAGGCGATACGGGTCGCGGAGGCTTATGGCTGTTGATTTCCACTGAGATCTGACCCGGCAGGAGCGGATTTTTCCATCGAGAAGCGACCCATGTTTTCACCACGTCTCACGCGGCACACGCGGGGGACAGCGGAGTGATCGACATGGAGTTATTGAGCATCATCCGGCGCTGGCATCATCGGGATCGTTGCTCGATCCGGCAGATATCCCGCCGCACCGGCCTCTCACGGAACACCGTGCGCAAGTACCTGCGGGCGGACAGCGTTGAACCCCGGTTTCACGTCCCCGACCGGCCAAGCAAGCTCGATCCCTATGCCGACAAGCTTGCGGCGATGCTGCGGGTCGAGGCTGGCAAGTCGCGTAAGCACAAGCGCACGGTCAAGGAGCTGCACGCCGATCTCGTGACGCTGGGCTATGAGGGATCGTACAATCGGGTGGCGGCCGCACCGTCTATGACTGGCGCCATTATCTGGCCGTGGTCCAGCGCAAGCCCGGCGCCCTGCGCAACGGCGCGCCCTTCGCCGAGATGCCGCCGGCGTTCCGATCCTTGCAGCAGCATCTGCTCAAGCGGCCGGGCCGCGGCAAGCCGAACCGCATCGTTCGGGTCAGATATGCGGGCCAGCGCCAGAGGCGCGACCAGCGATCGCTTCCGAGCTGCCAGATCGGCCAGCGCCATTCCAATGGGGAACCGGTCGCCGCTTCCCGACGCGAGCACATCGAACGCGCCGTTCACAAGCTCAACGACCTTCTGGTCGGCGACGCCGGCATCACGATCCCCCGCGAGTGCCAGCGCGCGCTCGAACTGACCTTCCGCCCCGCTGTCGTGACGATCGACGAACATCTGCGCTATCTCGTCGCCCAGTCCAAGCGCGCCGGCGAAGGAGACCACCTCTGCGAAGGCGGCATCGTCGACCATCCGCTTGAGCGCCGCTCGTCCTGCTGGCCCCATCTCGACCAGATAACGGGCGGCGGCGAACTCGGCGAAGGTGCGATGGGTGAAGGACACGAGCTGGTCTGTGCCGAACTGGAGGCGCTCGAGCACCCCTGCACGCTCCCAATGCTCGAACGCGGTGACGAACTGCGAGGCGGCCGCCAAGGGAGTAGTTCCGAGATCGTTCGCTAGGATGACGCACGCCGCCCGTTCGAGCTGCCGCCAATCCTGACTAGAGTCGTGAACCAGCTCCCAGCCCACGATGTCTAAGACGCGCGAGACCAGGAAACCGGCGAGGCCGGTTCCCAGCGCGTCGCGAGTTTCGAATAGCCCAATCATCGCCTCGTAGAGCTTCGGCCTCGTGCGCGGCAGGTGCTGATCACGGATGATCAGCGACGCGGCCATGCCCAGCAGCAGAGGACTCGCAGTGATGGCCTCAGCGGCCGGCGTCGCCGCAAGCGCGTCCTTCGCGAGCCTGAGCGAATCCGTGTCGTCGCGCGGCAGGGCACGGCCCAACGCGACTAGGCGCCCGAGGTTCTCCTCGCCTTCCTTCGCGTCCGGACGCTGCAGGCGGTAGTGACGCCATTCAGCGAGACGCGCCGTGTCATAGCCGATGGGCCTCGTCGTCACGATTAGCGTCGCGTCAGGAACGCCATCGGCAAACCGAGCGAGGCCGGCCGCCACCTCATCCCGAAGCTCGCGCGTCTCGTCCAGCCCGTCGGCAATGACGACCACCTGACCGCGAAACGTTTCGCGGGCGCGCGCCGACGTCACGCCGGAGCTGTCCAGGCCATGATCCCAGACCGCCTGCTCGAACGATACCCCGTTCCGCATAGCCTTACCGACGGCAGCAAACGCAACGAGCAGGACGGGCATGCCGTCTCGGGCGTTCTCCCATGCCAGCCGTCGCGCCAGCGTCGACTTGCCCAGACCCGGGCCCGCGACGACGACTGCGAGCCGCCTGAAGCGCCCGAGCCAAGCCCCCTCGTATATGATGTCGTCGAGCGCCTTCACCTCGCCATTATGATACCGCTCCAGCGCCAAGGACGCGGTTTCTCCAATCTCCGGGTCCGCCGAGGTCGCGACGGCAACGGCCGGCAACATCTCTTCAATTGGTATCGCCTGGATTCCGGCCGGAAGGCGGAAGTCGCGGTTGACCTTTCCGGCCCAGTCGGCGAGCTTCGTGGCCAACCCAATGGGCGTCCTATCCTCGCGTACCTCGATCCCATGCGACCGCAGCAGCCGGACTAAGGTCGCCAGCGTCCAGCGCCCCCTCGATTTCTGCAGCGCGACCGCGTCACGGTAGAGGTGGGCAAGCGCATGCCCAGCTTGTTCAGGATGGGCACAGATGCTCTCCAATCCCACGAGCGCGGTCCGCTGATCCCCCCCGTCGCCATCAAGCAGGTAAAGTGTCTTGATACGAACGTTGGCGCAGGCGTCGGCATTGCGGCCGGTGTCCTTCATCCGCTGCAGCCACGCCTCACCGATGTCGGTGAGCGTCCCGAACTGTCCCTGCCCGATAAGGACGAGGTCGGCCGCTAGGTCCTGGCGAACCGTCCGGCTGCTGTCGGTGGATACGACCAGCACGCCCTGGGCGACCGCCCTGCCTGAACACGCCGTCGATCAAGTTCTCGAGCGCTGTCCACAGCTCGGCGCCGCGCTGCAGGCCCTTCTTGGACTGGACCTCAACCCGGGTTCCGTCCTCTAGCTCCAGGCCGATGTCGTCGCCGGAACCGCCGGTCTCGGCCGTCACCGCGACGGGCACGTCGTTCGCGATCTTGTCGAGCCACCCCAGCTTCGAGCCGCGCATGAGCGCGATCGCGGCGAGCACGAGCGCCATAGCATGTAGGTCGGTGCCCCCGGCGATGCCGGTGCCGCCACCCCGGCGATCCGGTGGTGTGGCCGGGGTGCCCGCATCAGTCCCGACGTGTTTCTTGCCTGGATCGCTCATCTGAACAGAAGTAGCGTGGGCACTGGCAGCGGGTCTACGTCTATCGCTCCCTAATGCGGGCAGGTGGCCGCCGCCCGAACGGGACGATCGAAAATCCGCTCACTTCGCACACCGATCCAAAGCCGCCATTTCGTGTCGGCAATCTCGTCAGCTGCCCTTAAATGAACGGAGGCCGGCTTTCGGCAACTGCTTTCGAAGCGGTTGAATGACCGAGGTGGGCGCAAGCCGGCGCTCTGGATTTGGCAACGCAGCCGGGAGCAGCGGCTGGCGCGGGTCGATTGTGTCCGCCATGACGTGGGCGACCGCATTTTCCGTGTTCATCAGTTGATCGGCTGCGAGGATCAGCGATGTTGAGTACGTATCAGAACATGCGATCGAGATTGGGTGATGACACCATGAGTGAAGCGGATCGGCTCAAGCTCTCACCCTATTATCTGAATACGCGCCGACTATCCGAACTCACCCAGGCCTCCGTTCCGGTGGTCGCCCAGACCTCGCTCGTCCACAATAGCGGCGAACGCGCGAGCGCGATGCGTCAGGCCAGCGTGTTGGCAAACGCCATGCTGCAGACGGGCGATCTTCCCAACCTCGCACGTGCTTTCGCGAACGAAGGTGCCGATGAGCACGTGCATGTCGCGACGCTGTGGGATGTGTTCACCTTCGGTGGCGCAATGGAAGCGCTCGGGCGCGAAGAGCGCGGCAGGCCGCCCAAGCCAGCGACGATGCGCGGCACGGTCGAGCTTGGTGGGGTCCAGTATCCTCTGATCGGCACGCTCTCGAACGACCATATGTATTCTCAGTCGACACCGACTATGCTTCGCGGAAAACGCCGGATTTTCATGGCGGGACGGTTCGAAGTCCGCAACGGTTTGCTGGAGGTCGAGCCCTACATCATAGGCGACCTTGTCCGCGAGATAAGCGGCCTTAAGTTGAACTGGGCCATGGGGGTGCGCTTACATCCAGAGACGATCGACAGCTTTTCAAAGATGGCGGGAGCGCCCGCTGCCACAAAGAGTGAACTCGAGCAATTGCTCGCAACGCCCGAGGACGACGTGAAGCACGCTGTCGCTGCGATCATCGGCGAGCCCTATGTGCCGAAGGACTGGGGCGGCGAGAAATCCGACCTGCAGACCGCCCAGCTGCGCCTCGACGGTGCTCCAATCTCCGCTGCGCTCATCTTCAAGGGCCCGTCGGTCAGGGGCGAGATGCACCTAGCCAACATGGGCAAGCGCGGCGACCAGTTGATCCGCGCGTTTGACGAACCGGCCGACTTGATCCTCGTTCAGCACTGCAACAAGGTCGCAAACTCGGTGGTGCGGATGGCGGAAGCGCTAGCAGCCAATCCCGCGCGACCGCGCCGCTATTGCATTTTGGATGGCAACGACACGGTGCGTCTGCTCAAGGCCTACGGAGTATTCCCGCCACCCACGGCGCCGACTGGCAGCAGATCCATTCAGACAAGATAGCCGCGCCGCGCCAGACAGCAGTAGGCAACAAAAACGGGATGACGAAGCGCCTAGCCTTGGCTGGGCTTCTGGCCCGCAACTTGTGACGGTCAATTGGCGAACGACAGCTATCGGGCGTCGCGGCGGAGCGACTGAATGACTGGGATGGGGGCGCAAAGCGGACATCGCTGGAAGGGCAGTCGAGGTCGGCCAAGGGTCACTTTGAGTCTTGCAAACAGCGCTACCCTCTTCGGCCGATCATTAGGGCTCGACAAATTCTGAAGCGCAGTCCCGTTAAAAGCGGCAGCAGGGACGGCGGTTGCGGTTGCTGTGCCCCATCATTTAGATCGGCAGGATGGCGCCCTCTCTCGCACGTCGCATCCGTCACGGAGATTGCTCAGATCGGCGAACAAGCAGCGAGAAGTGGGGGCGAGGGCTGGGCCGCAGGATGAAAGACGGAGGCTATCCTAGGGCTTTTAAACGAAGACTTGATCGTGGCGGAGGGACGACATCGGCGTCTACCGACCTCATGACAAACCAGAGGCCCTGGCAGCACGGATTGCCAAGCCGAGCATCTCATAGACCATTGAATTTGGAGCAGACGGGATTCGGATGCAGGAACGACCCGCGCCACGTCCCTGCCAAGGCGTGCCAATCAGCTTCCAGCACGAGGACAAAAACGGGGCGCCTGCCACGCAAACACCAAAGCAACTCTTAGTTGCAATGGCGCACCCGACACGATTCGAACGTGTGGCCTCCGCCTTCGGAGGGCGGCGCTCTATCCAGCTGAGCTACGGGTGCCTGCTGCTTACGCAGTGCTTACTCGGATTTCCTGCGAAAGTTAAGCCTCTCGGCGCGGCTCTCGCAAGCCATTGAATTTGAGAACGCTTTTCCTCGCACCTTTGCATCGACGGACGTGACGCGAGCCTTCGAGGGCGACGCTCCATCCAGCTGAGCTACGGGCGCACGGCGCCGGGACGCCGGTTCGGTCTTCATATCGGATGCTTCGGCGGGCGGCAACTGCCCGTGCTCGCGATACCCCCGGCGCAGTCGCAGGCCCGTCCGCGCCCGCGCATGGCCCGGGTGACGGCCCGGGTGACGGCCCATTGCGCGCAGAGCTGAACGCCCCTGCCCCGCGCACGAAAGCCGCAGGCGCCGATGCTTGCATAAGGCCACGCTCCGCCCCAACCTGCCGCTCCGCGACGCGCAAGCCAGATCCGCCCGGACGAAGCCGGGCGCGTCATCGCCACGCCGATCGCCCGCGCCCACAGGCCGGGCCACTCGAACTGGAAGACGATGCGATGACCGACCCCGCCGCCGTGACCGCCGTCCGCCGCCTCATCCGCGAAGCCCGCTTCGGCGCCCTGGCGACGCTGGAGGCCGAAGGCGGCCCCTATGCATCGCTGGTGGCGATCGGCACCGATCCCGAGGGCCGGCCGACCCTGCTCATCTCCCGCCTCGCCCGCCATACCCGCAACATCGCCGGCGACGCCCGCGTGTCGCTCCTCGTCTCGGCGGCCGGGGCGGCCGATCCGCTCGACGCGCCGCGCGCGAGCCTCGTCGGCCGAATCGCGCCGGCGGACGAGGCCCAGGTGCGCACCCGCTATCTCGCCCGCCACGCCGCCGCGGCCGGCTATGTGGATTTCAAGGACTTCTCCTTCTTCCGCGTGGAGATCGAGAGCGCCCACCTGGTGGAGGGCTTCGGCCGCATCGTCGACGTGCCCGGCGCCGAGCTCGTCACCGCCTGGGACGATGCGGCGGAGCTTGCATCCGGGCAGGACGGCGTGATCGCCCACATGAATGCCGACCATTCCGACGCCGTCGCCCTGTACGCCACGGTCCTGCTCGGCGCCCCCGAAGGCGCATGGCGCATGGTGTCGGTGGACCCCGAGGGGTGCGAGATCTCTTGCGGTGACCTGATACGGCGCCTCGACTTTTCGCAGCGCAACACAAGTCTTTCCGCAGTGCGCAAAGAGCTGGTCGCGCTGGTGCACGCAGCCCGCGAGCAGAAGACTGGCTGAACTTAAACGTTTCGCCGGTGTTTCCTTGTCGAACATCTGCCGTTAGCCTGCTGCGCCGGCGGCAGGGTGCGGTTAAGATGCCCGCGCCGGCGCGCGCCCCGAAGTCCCTGGAACGGGTCCGCGGGCTGGCGCGTTCGCTGCGTGCCAAGGTTTTGGCCTTACCTTGTGCCGGCGAAGCCGGCGGGAACATCAGGAGGGGACATCCGTGCTCGAAACCGGTCACCGGAACAGCGCCTGCGGCGCCGACAGCTTCGGGTTGAAGCATCTGACGGCGGTTCATTGGAACCTGCTCGAACCCGAGCTCTACGAGCATGCGCTGGCGCACCGGGAAGCCCGCCTGTCCTCCGGCGGCGCGCTGGTGGCGCAGACCGGCGCCCATACCGGCCGCAGCCCCAAGGACAAGTTCGTGCTCCGCGACGCCACCACCGAGAACGAGGTCTGGTGGGACAATAACGGCGCCATCTCGCCGGAGCAGTTCGAGACGCTCTACCAGGATTTCCTGAAGGCCGCCGAGGACAAGACCCTGTTCGCGCAGGATCTGTATGGCGGCGCCGACCCGAGCTGCAACATCAAGGTGCGCGTCTACACCGAGCTCGCCTGGCACTCGCTGTTTATCCGCACCATGCTGCGCCGGCCCGAGCGCGCCGAGCTCGACGGCTTCTTGCCGCAGATGACCATCATCGACCTGCCGTCCTTCAAGGCCGACCCCGCCCGCCACGGCGTGCGCTCGGAGACGGTGATCGCGGTGGACTTCGCCCGCGGCATCGTGCTCATCGGCAATTCGTCCTATGCGGGCGAGATGAAGAAGTCGGTGTTCACCGCCCTCAACTACATCCTGCCGAAAAAGGGCATCATGCCCATGCACTGCTCGGCGAACGTAGGCGCGGCCGGCGACGTATGCCTGTTCTTCGGGCTGTCGGGCACCGGCAAGACCACCCTTTCCGCCGATCCCAACCGCACCCTCCTCGGCGATGACGAGCACGGCTGGAGCCCCGAGGGCGTGTTCAACTTCGAGGGCGGCTGCTACGCCAAGACCATCCGCCTGTCCGCCGAGGCGGAGCCGGAGATCTTCTCGGCCTCCAACCGCTTCGGCACCGTGCTGGAGAATGTGGTCCTCGACCCGGTCACCCATGTGCCGGACTTCGACGATGGCAGCCTCACCGAGAACACCCGCTCCTGCTATCCGCTGGCCTTCATCCCCAATGCGAGCCCCACCGGCCGCGCCGGCCAGCCGAAGAACGTGGTGATGCTCACCTGCGACGCCTTCGGGGTGCTGCCGCCCATCGCGCGGCTCTCGCCGGCCCAGGCCATGTACCACTTCCTCTCCGGCTACACCGCCAAGGTGGCGGGCACGGAGAAGGGCGTGAAGGACCCGGAGGCCACCTTCTCCACCTGCTTCGGCGCCCCGTTCATGCCGCGGCATCCGTCCGTCTACGGCAATTTGCTGCGCGACCTCATCGCCGAGCACGGCGTGGACTGCTGGCTGGTGAACACCGGCTGGACCGGCGGCAAGTTCGGCACCGGCCGGCGCATGCCCATCAAGGTCACGCGCACGCTGCTCACCGCCGTGCTCGACGGCTCGCTGAAGACGGCGTCGTTCCGCACCGATCCCTATTTCGGCTTCCAGGTGCCGACCTCCGTGCCCGGCATCGAGCCGCACATCCTCTATCCGTCCAAGACCTGGGCGGACAAGGCGGAGTTCGACGCCACGGCGCGCCGGCTGGTGAGCATGTTCCGGGATAATTTCACGCGGTTCGAGAGCCACGTGGATGCCGCCGTGCGCGATGCCCAGCCGCAGGTTCGCATCGCCGCCGAATAGGGCCCCTCCGGGGCCGATGGGAGCCGACACGAAAAAGCCCGGCGCCGAAGCGCCGGGCTTTTTGGTTTTCGGCGGGGCCGGGCGCGCTCAGGCGCCGCGGCGGCGCTGCTGGCCGAGACCCATCTGCTTGGCGAGGGAGGAGCGCGCCGCGGCGTAGTTGGGGGCGACCATGGGATAGTCGGCCGGCAGGCCCCACTTTTCGCGGTACTGCTCCGGGGTCATGTCGTAGTGGGTGCGCAGGTGGCGCTTCAGGGATTTGAACTTCTTGCCGTCTTCCAGGCAGATGATGAAATCCGCCATGACGGACTTCTTGATGGGGACGGCGGGCTTCAACGGTTCGGCCGCCGCTTCCGCCGGGCCGCCCGAAAGGCGCTGCAGCGCAGCGTGAACATCGTTGATGAGCGCGGGCAGGTCGGCCGTGGCAACCGTATTGTTGCTCACATAGGCCGAAACGATGTCCGTCGCGAGCTCGATGAAAGGGGTCGTTTCCGGGATTTCGCTCATGGGACGTGCTTTGCTTGGTTCGTGAAATTTCGCCGAGGAGACCCGGGCGGAGCATCATTCATCCGGCCGGCGACATGGCTGGCCGGAGAGAGCAATGTTTTCTATCTGAAAAGAAGGCAGGTCCACCCCGTGTCTCGCTGACGCGGCCGCACCCTGCTCCCAGCCACCCGTGAATCTTGCACCTCTTGCCCGACACAAGCCTCGCAGCAAATCGATGCCTGAGGTGCTTTGACTGTATTAGTTTCCGCAAGCCAAAATTGCAACCAGCATTTCCGCCGGCACCATCTCTTCTTCGCTGCTCTTGGAAGGACGGCGCGGCCGGCAGCCGGATCCTCGCCGCACGGCGGCCCGCCACCGAGAGCGCGATCCGCGCGAATTGAACCGATTTGCCCGGCGAACCGCCCTCCGACCCCAAGACGGATAAGGCGGCCCGACCAGCGCGCGATGCGCACCGGCCGGCGCGAGCTCTGACGGGATCGCACCGCCGCCTTGCCGTTGCCATGGGGAGTTCCTACCTGTCTACGACATCCGAACCGGGGACCTATCCATGCCCAACCCTGCCCCTTCTCCCGCAGTGCCGCCGGCGGACCAGGCCAAGGTCGTGAAGAGCGAGGCCGAGTGGCGCTCCTGCCTCACCCCCGAGCAGTTCAGGATCGCCCGCGAGCGCGGCACCGAGCGCGCCTTCACCGGCCCCTACTGGGACGAGAAGCGTCCCGGCCTCTATTCCTGCGTCGCCTGCGGCACCCCGCTGTTCCGCTCGGAGGCCAAGTATGAATCCGGCACCGGCTGGCCGAGCTTCTTCTCGCCGGTCTCGCCCGAGGCGGTGGTGACGCACGAGGATACCTCCCACGGCATGCGCCGCATCGAGGTGCGCTGCGCCAACTGCGACAGCCATCTCGGCCACGTCTTCCCGGACGGGCCGGCGCCCACGGGGCTGCGCTTCTGCATGAACGGCACCGCCCTGTCCCTCTCGCCCGACGACGGGGACGCCCGTGGCGCCTGAGCCACCCCGCGCGCCGCGCCGCCCTTCGAGCCGCACCGTCCACGCTGTCACCCTCGCCGACGACTATGCCTGGCTGCGCGCCGACAATTGGCGCGCGGTCATGCGCGACCCGGCCGTGCTCGACGCCGACATCCGCGCCTATCTGGAGGCGGAGAACGCCTATGCGGACGACTTCCTGGCGCCCCTCGGCGGGCTGAAGGGCGACCTGGTCGCGGAGATGCGCGGGCGGATCAAGGAGGATGACGCCTCCGTTCCCACCCCCGACGGCCCGTTCGCCTATTATTCGCGCCACCGCGAGGGCGGCCAGCATCCGCTCGCCTGCCGCAAGGCGCTGCCGGACGGACCGGAGGCCGTGCTCCTGGACGGCGACAGGGAGGCGGAGGGCAAGGCCTATTTCCATTTCGGCGGCTGGCATCACAGCCGCGACCACCGGCGCCTTGCCTTCTCGGCGGACACCTCCGGCGCCGAGCTCTACACCATCCGCGTCCGCGACCTCGGCACCGGCGCCGACCTGCCGGACGTGATCGAGGAGAGCACCGGCGACCTCCTGTGGAGCGCCGACGCGCGTGCGCTCTATTATATCCGGCGCGACGCCGAGCACCGCCCGTCCAAGGTCTTCCGCCACGTGCTGGGCACCGATGCGGCGGACGACGTGCTCGTCTACGAGGAGCCGGACAAGGGCTTCTTCGTCTCCCTCGGCGAGACCCAGTCGCACGCCTTCGGGCTGGTTTCCTGCGGCGACCACGAGACCTCGGAAGTCCATCTGCTGGACCTCGCCGACCCGGACGCCCGGCCGCGCTGCGTCGCCCCGCGCACGCCCGGCGTGCGCTACGAGGTGGAGCACCACCCCGATCTCGACGGGCAGGACAGCCTTGTCATCCTCACCAACGCCGATGGCGCCGAGGACTTCAAGCTGGTCACCGCCCCCACCGCCATGCCCGGCCGGGCGCACTGGCGCGATCTCGTGCCCCACCAGGCCGGGCGGATGATTCTCTCCCACAGCGTCTTCTCCGGCCACATGGCGCGGCTCGAGCGGGAGGCGGGGCTGCCGCGCATCGTCATCCGCGCCCTCGCCGGCGGCGGCGAGCACGCCATCGCCTTCGACGAGGAGGCCTACGCCCTCGGCCTCCATCCCGGCTTCGCCTTCGACACCACCGAGGTGCGCTTCACCTACGCCTCCATGACCACCCCCTCGGAGGTGTGGTCCTACGACATGGCGAGCCGGGCGCGCGTCTTGCTGAAGCGGCAGGAGGTGCCCTCGGGCCACGACCCGGCCGACTACGTGACCCGCCGCATCTTCGCCCGGGCGGCGGACGGGGAGAGCGTGCCGGTCTCCCTTCTCTACCGTCGGGACACGCCGCTCGACGGCGGCGCGCCGCTGCTCCTGTACGGCTACGGCGCCTACGGCATCACCATTCCGGCCGGCTTTGCCACCAACCGCCTGTCGCTGGTCGACCGCGGCTTCGTCTATGCCATCGCCCATGTGCGCGGCGGCACGGACAAGGGCTGGCGCTGGTATGCGGACGGCAAGCTCGCCCACAAGACCAACACCTTCACCGACTTCATCGCCGCCGCCGAGCATCTGGTGGCGCAGGGCTTCACCCGCCCCGACCGCATCGTCGCCCATGGCGGGTCGGCCGGCGGCATGCTGATGGGGGCGGTGGCCAACCTGCGGCCCGATCTGTTCGCCGGCATGGTCGCCGAGGTGCCGTTCGTGGACGTGCTGACCACCATGCTCGACGACACCCTGCCCCTCACCCCGCCGGAATGGCCCGAATGGGGCAATCCCATCGCCGACGCGGACGCGTTCCGGCGGATCCTCGCCTATTCGCCCGTGGATAACGTGCGCCCGCAGGGCTACCCCTCCATCTTCGCCCTGGCGGGACTGACCGACCCGCGCGTCACCTATTGGGAGCCGGCCAAATGGGTGGCGCGGCTGCGGGTGGCGGACACCGGCGGGCGGCCGATTCTCCTGCGCACGAACATGGACGCCGGCCATGGCGGCGCGGCGGGGCGCTTCGACCGGCTGGACGAAGTGGCCCTGGTCTACCTGTTCGCGCTGAAGACCGTGGGGCTGGCGGGCTGAGGCCCGCCGGCGACGGATCGATGCCGGCACGCCCTTCCCCGCACGCGGGGGCGGGCCTCCTTCGCGCCCGGCCATGGCCGCCGGCCTCGGAACGACGCCCTGCCATGACCCTAGGTCATTTGCGCGCCGCCCCGCTTCCGGCTATCCAGTGCGCGCCTCCCTGCGGAGGCATGCGCGAGAGGGGCGGCTCCACGCACTGAGGCAGCTTTGATGGGCCGTCTGGATCGCTACATCTTCTCAACGGCTGCGGTCGCGTTCGTCGGTGTCGTGGTGGTGCTCGCGGGCATGATCTGGGCAACCCAGGCCCTGCGCCAGCTCGACCTCGTCACCAGCCAGGGCCAGACCATCATCGCCTTCGTGGCGATCACCAGCCTCACCATGCCCACCCTGGTGCTGGTGATCGCGCCCGCGGCGCTGTTCATCGCCACCGCCTACACCCTGATGAAACTGAACGGCGACAGCGAGATCGTCGTCATGGCGGCGGCCGGCATGAGCCACTGGCGGCTGCTGCGGCCGCTCACCCTGCTCGCCGTGCTGGTCTCGCTCTTCTGCGCCCTGCTCGCCATCCAGGTGGTGCCGGCGAGCCTTGCCACCTTCCGCGAGCAGGTGACGAAGGTGCGCGCGGACGTGGTGTCCTTCGTCGCCCAGCCCGGGCGCTTCGTGAACCTGTCCCAGGGCCTGGTGTTCCACGTGCGCGAGCGCGCCGCCAACGGGGTGATGCGCGGCATCTTCATCAACGACGCGCGCGAGAAGGAAATCTCCACCTACCTCGCCGACCGCGGCCAGATCATCGACAACGACGCCGGCATCTTCCTGGTGCTGGAGAACGGCTCGATCCACCGGCGCGGCGGCGACGACGACAAGAAGAAGTCGTCCAATTCCTCGGTGGTGGAGTTCCAGCGCTACGCCTTCGACCTGTCCTCCCTGGCGCCCGACAGCAAGGGCCAGGACATCAAGCCGGTGGAGCGACCCATCGCCTACGTGCTCAACCCGCCGGCCAGCGACATGTATGTGCGCTTCTTTCCCGGCCGCTACCGGGAGGAATTGCACAAGCGGCTGTCGGCCGGGCTCTATCCGTTCGCCTTCTTCGCCATCGCCGCCTGCGCCCTCGCCCGCCCGCGGACCACGCGCCAGAGCCGCGGCGCGGCGCTCACCGCCATCATTCCCGCCATGGGCCTGGTGCAGATCGGCAACTTCGCCATCGCCGGCCAGCTGAAGACGCAGGTCGCGGCGGTGGTGCTCATCTATGCCCTGCCCATCGTCACCATCATCATCTGCGCCCTGATCCTGCAGGGCATCATCCGCATCTCGCCGCCGCAGGCGCTGACGAACCTCGCGGAGAGCATCAGGCAGCGCTTCGCGCGGCGGGCGGCGGCCTCCTCATGATCGGGCGCATCCTCGGCCTGTACTTCGCCCGCCGGTTCGCGAGCGCGGTGGCGGTCATCTTCCTCTCCTGCGTCACGCTCATCATGCTCGTGGACTTCCTCGAGATGGCGCGGCGCACCGCCGAGCGCGAGCAGGTGACGGTGAGCCTGCTCGCCCTCGTCACCCTCTACCGCGCGCCGGCCTTCACCGAGCAGCTGCTGCCCTTCGCGGTGCTGTTCGGCGCCATCGGCACCTTCGTGATGCTCTCCCGCCAGCTTGAGCTGGTGGTGGCGCGCGCGGTGGGGCTGTCGGTCTGGCAATTCATCACCCCGCCGGTGCTGGCCGCCTTCCTCATCGGCGTCTTCGCCACCTGCGTGTTCAATCCGGTCTCCGCCGATTTCAAGGAGCGCGCCAACCAGATCGAGGGCGAGATCTTCGCCTCCAACCCGGTGGCGGCGGCCTCGCTGACCCAGGCCAAGAAGGAGTTCTGGGTGCGCCAGCAGAGCCTGGACGGCCAGGCCATCATCCAGGCCCAGGCCTCCCGCCTGGGCGGCCGGACGCTGTCCGGGGTGGTGGTGTTCGCCTTCGACAAGGCCGACCGGCTCGTAGAGCGCGTGGAGGCCAAAACTGCAACCTTGAGCGATGGTGCATGGATTCTTACCGACGCCCGGGTGCTGGTTCCGGGCTTCGACGTACAGTCCTATAGTACCTACCTCATCGCCACGAATCTCGATCCGCGGCAGGTCCAGGAGTCGCTGATCGCCCCTGAAACCGTGTCGTTTTGGCAACTTCCCGCGGCTATTCGCAGTGCAGAACAATCCGGCTTCGGCGCGGAAAAATACCGCCTCCAGCTGCAGAGCCTTCTGGCACGGCCGTTTCTTCTGGTGGCAATGGTCCTGATTGCCGCGGTGGTGGGCCTGCGGGTGTTCCGCTTCGGCGGGGTCGGCCAGACGATTCTCGGTGGCGTGCTGGCGGGCTTTCTGCTTTATGTTGGGACAAAGCTCGCCGAGGATCTCGGGGAGGCAGGAATCGTTCATCCTGTTGCTGCAGCATGGTTTCCTGCGGTGACGGGGATTTTGCTGGGGGTATTGGTTCTGTTGCATCGGGAGGACGGATGACGGTTGGGCTCCCCCCCGTCGGAGACAGGATCGGACAAGGCCCGCGCACCGGCGTGCGCGGGAACGGCCGGTTCATGCCTGCGACCGCCCTCGTTCTCGGCATCGCCCTGGCCGCCACCGCGCTTGCCGGCGCGACGCCTGCTGCGGCGCAAAATTCCGGCGTCGTGGGCTCGACCAATTCGGGCACGTTCGGCGCGCAGCCCTCGGGCGCGTTCGGCGCCAACGTGCTGAACGCCCGCAAACTCGACCCGAACCAGAAGATGCTGGTGACCGCCGACCAGCTCGAATACGACTACCAGAAGGACACCGTCGCGGCGGTCGGCACGGTCCAGATCTATTATGACGGCTCGACCCTCGAGGCGAACCGCGTGGTGCTCGACCGCAAGGCGAACACCATGTTCGCCCAGGGCAACGTCCGGCTGAAGGACAAGGACGGCAAGATCGTCACCGCCGAGACCCTGCAGCTGACCCAGGACTTCAAGCAGGGCTTCATCGATTCCCTGCGCCTCGACACCCCCGACAAGACCCATTTCTCCGCCGCCCGCGCCGACCGCACGGAAGGCAATGTCACCGTGTTCCAGAACGGTACCTACACCGCCTGCGAACCCTGCAAGGACGACCCGTCGAAGCCGCCGCTGTGGCAGATCAAGGCCAAGAAGATCATCCACAACGAAGATCAGCAGATGATCTACTACCAGGATGCCTGGGTGGAATTCTTCGGCATGCCGGTGGCCTACTTCCCGTATCTGTCCTCGCCGGACCCGACGGTGAAGCGCAAGACCGGCTTCCTGATGCCGGAATTCTTCTCCTCGACCCAGATCGGCCAGGCGGTCGCGCTTCCATTCTTCTGGAACATCGCGCCCGACCGCGACCTGACGCTGACCCCCGGCTTCGTCACCCAGCAGGGCCTGCTGATGCAGGGCGAATGGCGCCAGCGCCTGGCCAACGGCAGCTACACCATCAGCGCCGCCGGCATCTCGCAGGAGAACAAGCAGGATTTCATCACCACCTCCAACGGGGTGACCGAGGTCCTGCCCGGCTATCGCGACAACCGCGGTGCCATCCAGTCCACCGGCGCCTTCGCGCTCAACCAGTTCTGGACCTTCGGCTGGGATGCGACCGTCGCCTCCGACCGCACCTTCCTGCGCGACTACAACCTGATCGGCGACACGGTCACCACCAAGACCTCCACCGCCTACCTCACCGGCCAGGGCGACCGCTCCTATTTCGACGTGCGCGGCCTCTATTTCCTCGGCCTCGCCGTCACCGACGACCAAGATCGCCAGCCGGTCGTGGGAACGCTCAACTACAACAAGGTGTTCGAGAAGTCCTTCTGGGGCGGCGAGACCACCTTCAAGACCAATTTCACCAGCCTGACCCGCCAGGAAGCCGACTTCATCGGCATGTCGGCGGTGGATTCCAGCATCGGCGCCGTGGGCATTCCCACCGGCGCGTGCACCATCGCCAACCCCACCTCCAGGGAATGCCTGCTGCGCGGCGCGCCCGGCGATTATACGCGCCTGTCGGCGGACCTGTCCTGGCGCAAGACCATCACCGACTCGCTTGGCCAGCAATGGACGCCCTTCGCCAGCGCCCGGGTGGACGTGGCCTCGGTGAATGTCAGCCAGCTGCCGTTCAACTACGCCTATGGCCCGACCTTCCCCGGGCAGAACCCGCTCCAGCCGGGCAGCGACGACCTCATCCGCGCCATGCCGGCGGTGGGCCTCGACTACAAATATCCGTTCATCTCGGCGGAGAGCTGGGGCACGCAGACCATCGAGCCGCGCGCCCAGGTCATCATCCGCCCGAACGAGGCCGATATCGGCAAGTTCCCGAACGAGGACGCGCAGAGCCTGGTGTTCGACGACACCAACCTGTTCGAGATGAACAAGTATTCCGGCTATGACCGGGTCGAGGGCGGCAGCCGCCTCAATCTCGGCGTCACCTATTCCGCCGCCATCAACGGCGCCGGCCTGTTCACCGCGGTGGTCGGCCAGTCCTACAACCTGTTCGGCAAGAATTCCTACGCCTATGGCGACATGGCCAATACCGGCCTCGAATCGGGCCTGGAGACCAGCGCCTCGGACTACATCGCCAAGTTCGGCTATTCGCCCACCAAGAACCTCGAGATCGTCACCCGCTTCCGCTTCGACGAATCGAGCTTCTCCATGCAGCGCTTCGAGCTGCAGGGGCGGGCCGAGATCGACCGCTTCAACGTGGCCGTCACCTATGGTCGCTACGAGCCGCAGCCGCTGCTCGGCTTTTACGACACGCGCGAGGGCATCTACACCAACGCGTCGTACAAATTTAACGACAATTGGGCGGTGCGCGGCGCCGTCCGCTACGATTTCGCCGGCGGCGAGGTGGACTACACCCTGCTCGGCCTGAGCTATATCGACGACTGCTTCACCCTGGCCCTCAACTACATCTCCGACTACACCCTGAACGGGCCGTCCGCGCCGCCGGTGAGCAAGGTGATGTTCCGCATCGGGCTGCGGACCCTGGGCGAGGGCGGGTTCTCCACCTCCTTCGGATCGGAAAACTCGCAATAGCCTGCCGCCACCACGCCGGACGCCCATCGCGCGGCGTGGTGTTCATTCGGGTGGAGCGCGGCCCGCCGCTCTCGGCCCCTCCGCTCGCGGCCACTCCGCTCACGGTTTCGTGCTCACGGCACCCTGCTCACGAGCTGGTGTTGGCCACCTCCTTGTCCGCGGCCTTCTCGTCCGCCGCCTCCTCGTTCGCCGCCTCCTTGTCCGCCACCTCTTAATCCGCGGCCCCCTGTTCGCGTCTCTTGTTCGCGGCCTCTTGCTCACCGCCTCCTGTTCGTGCGTGTTGTCCGCCAGCGGCGCCCGCCGGCGGATCGCGGGCTTGGCCCGGCCGCCGGCTCCGCGCTATGGTCGTGCGCGCCTTCCGCAGGAAGAGGTCCTGAGGCAGCCGCACGGCCGTGCCGGCCTGCCGCGACCGGCACGCACGGTCATGTGGCCCATGCCCGAGGGAGGGCGGGGGCCGCATTGCCGCCACAGGAGGCGAACACAAGTCGTCGCGCGACCTTCGGACTGGATCATGCCCTTTCGCCACTCGTTCCTTTTCGCCTTCACGCTCCTCCTCACCGCCCTCGGCGCCGGCGCGCCCGCGCGCGCGCAGCAGATCCTCGTGATCGTGAACGGCGACCCCATCACCAGCTATGATGTGACCCAGCGCCAACGCCTGTTCGAGGTGTCGGAGCGCAAGACCATCAACCCCAAGCAGGCGCTGGACGACCTCATCGAGGAGCGGATCAAGATCCAGCAGGCCTTGCGGCTGAAGATCGACGTGGACAAGGAGGAGATCGACCGCATCTACGCCACCATGGCGAAGGGGCGCGGGCTGACCCCTCAGGAGATGAGCGAGACGCTGAAGCGGGTCGGCCTCGACGACCGCATCTTCAAGCAGCGCCTGGTGGCCAATTATGTCTGGGACCAGTATGTGCGCTCGCGCTCGGTCACGGTGAACGTGCGCGATGCCGAGGTCTTCGCGGCCCTGCAGAAGCGGGGCGAGACCCAGCTGGTCTCCACCGAATACACCCTAGTGCCCATCATCTTCACCGTGCCGCGCAATTCGAACGCCCACGGCGCCCGTCTCCAGGAGGCCACCGGCGTGCGCGGCCGCTTCACCGACTGCGAGGCCGGCATCGCCATGGTGAAGGGCATGAAGGAGGTGGTGGTGCGCCAGCCTGTCTCGCGCCTCTCCTCGGAAATGCCGGCCCAGCTCCGGCAGATTCTCGACAAGACCGAGATCGGCCGCCTCACCCCACCGGAAGTCGGCCAGTCGGGGGTGGAGACGTTCGCCATGTGCGGCAAGCGCGAGGTGCGCGGGGAAAGCTCGCAGAAGCGCGAGATCAAGGACGAGATCGCGACCGCGCAGTTCGCCGCCGAATCGAAGCGCTTCATGAACGACCTGAAGAAGCAGTCGCTGATCGAATATCGCCGTTGATGGCCATGCCCAGACCTTCGCCGACCCCTTCGCCTGCCCCTTCGCCCGCCGCCCTTTCCGCGCACAGGTCCGGCCCCAGATCCGCCCCCCTGGTCCTGTCCCTCGGCGAGCCGGCCGGCATCGGCCCCGACATCGCCCTCGCCGCCTGGGCGCGCCGCGCCGCCGTCGAGGTGCCGCCCTTCCTGGTGGCGGGGGATCTGGATGTGCTCGCCGCGCGGGCGCGCCAGCTCGGCCTCGCCGTGCCGCTGGTCGCGGCGGCGCCGGAGGAGGCGGCCGGGCGCTTCGGCGAGGCCCTGCCCGTGTTCCCCGCCGGCCCCTCCGCCACCGCCACGCCGGGCCGTCCCGACGCCAGCTCGGCCCCCTGCGTCCTCGCCAGCCTCGATGCGGCGCTCGGCCTCGTCACATCCGGCCGCGCCGCCGCTTTGGTCACGAATCCGCTGGCGAAATCGGTGATGTATGCCGCCGGCTTCGCCTTCCCCGGCCACACCGAATATCTGGCCGCCCGCGCCGCGGCCGCCGGCCTGCCCGCGCCGCATCCGGTGATGATGATCTGGTCGCCGCTGCTCGCCGTGGTGCCGGCCACCATCCACATTCCCTATCGCGACGTGCCCCGGCAGCTCACCTACGACCTCCTGGTGGAGACCGGGCGCATCGTGGCGCGCGACATGGTGCGGCGCTTCGGCATCGCCCGGCCGCGCCTCGCCTTCTGCGGCCTCAATCCCCATGCGGGCGAGGACGGCACCCTCGGCAGCGAGGACGAGAACGTGGTGCGGCCGGCCGTCGCCGCCCTGCGCCGCGAAGGCATCGAGGCCACGGGGCCCCTGCCCGCCGACACCCTGTTCCACCCCGAGGCGCGCGCCGGCTACGACGTGGCGGTGGGCATGTATCACGACCAGGTGCTCATCCCGGCCAAGACCCTCGCCTTCCACGAGGGGGTGAACGTGACCCTCGGCCTGCCCTTCATCCGCACCTCGCCGGACCACGGCACGGCCTTCGCCATCGCCGGCACCGGCCGCGCCGATCCGTCGAGCCTGATGGCGGCCCTGCGGCTGGCCCGGCGCCTCGCCGACGCGGAAGACGGGCCGCGCCGCCAGGATGGGCCCGATCAGGAGAGCCGCGACCAGGGCCGCAGGGCGGTCCCGGCGTGAGCGCCCTCGACGACCTGCCGCCGCTGCGCGACGTCATCCGCCGCCACGGCCTCTCGGCGCAGAAGTCGCTGGGGCAGAACTTCCTCCTGGATCTCAACCTCACCGGCCGCATCGCCCGCGCCTCCGGGCCGCTGGAGGAGGCGACCGTGGTGGAGGTGGGTCCGGGACCCGGCGGGCTCACCCGCGCGCTGCTGGCCCTGGGCGCCCGCCGCGTCATCGCCATCGAGCGCGATTCCCGCTGCCTCGAAGCGCTGGCGGAAGTGTCCGCCCACTATCCCGGCCGGCTAGAGGTGATCGCCGGCGACGCGCTGAAGGTGGATGTGCGCCCCCTCATCGGCGACGGCGAGGCGCGGATCGTCGCCAACCTGCCCTACAATATCGCGACGCTGCTGCTGGTGGGCTGGCTCTCCAGCGAGCCCTGGCCGGCGTGGTTCTCCTCGCTCACCCTCATGTTCCAGAAGGAGGTGGCGGAGCGCATCGTCGCCGCGCCGGGGTCCAAGGCCTACGGCCGCCTCGCCGTGCTGGCGGGCTGGCGCACCACGGCGCGCATCGCCTTCGACGTCGCCCCCTCCGCCTTCGTGCCGCCGCCGAAGGTCACCTCCTCGGTGGTGCATCTGGTGCCGCGCGCCAGCCCCCTGCCCTGCGCCCTGTCGAACCTGGAGAAGGTGACCGAGGCCGCCTTCGGCCAACGCCGCAAGATGCTGCGCCAGAGCCTGAAGTCGCTGGGCGTGGACACCGCCGCCCTGCTGGCGACCGCCGGGGTGGAGGAGACCGCCCGCGCCGAGGAGATCGACGTGGCCGGCTTCGTCGCGCTGGCGAACACGTTTGCCGCCCTGCGCACCGGCGCCCGCCCCGCCGCCTGAGCGCGGGAGTGTCCGGCGCGCCACCCCCGCCCCGAAGGCGGCGGAGCGCCTTTCCGCGTCGCGGTGAAATAGGGATCAGCCTCCCGGCCCTTGGCCTGGAAGGCGGAATCAGGGCGCCCCTTCTGGAAAACCAGATTGCCGCCGCCATGGACGAGCACCGGGCTCCGTGCCGGATGCCGTTCGAAAGTGCCCGCGAAGACGAGGCGCGTCACCGCGAGCGTCGTCTCGCCAGGCCAGCCGACCCGCAACCCGGCAGGGGCGCGAGCCGCGCCGAGCACGCATTACGAATAATTCCCCTTCATTTCTCGACGACGGCCACGAGCTGGATCTCCACGCAGGCATTCCCCGGTAAGGTCGCGACGCCAATGGCGGCCCGACTGCCGATTCCGGCCTGGCCGAGTTCCCGGTGAAGGTAAGCGGACGCGAAGTCCGCGATCCGGGAATGCGCTTCAAAATCATCGGCGGCCGCGATGAAGACCGTCAGGCTCAGAACGGCGGCGATTCTCTCCGGGTCCTGGATCACGCTGCGCGCCGCCGCGAGGGCGTTTGCACAGGCCAACTCGACCATGTCCCGATAGAAGTCTGGCGGATGCCGGGACGAGACTTGTCCCGACGCAACGAGTTTTCCGTCGCGGCGGGGCGTCATGCCGGACGTGAACACGAGGGATTCGTGGCGCCGCGCAAGAACGTAGTTTCCCTGCGGGCGGATCTCGGCCGAAGGCGCCGCGCCGTCACCCCTCATAGCGGGCGACCAGTTCAATCATGCGGTCGACCGCGGCGGCGGCGGCCGCATGATCCTGCGAAAAGTTCAAGCGGATGAAGGCATTCAGGTTGGGACCAAATTCGCTTCCCGGCGTGACGATCACCGAAGCCTGGAAGCGCAGCGCTTTCACGAAATCGGCCGGCGCGAGGGAAAGGCGTGGAAGCTTCGGAAAAAGATAGCTTCCCGCGTCGGGGGTCCTCGCCGCAAGACCGGCCCCCCACAACCTTTCGAGCAGGTCGTTCCGGATCGCCTGATGCAGCGCGATGCGCTTCTCCATCCAGCCCTTCGGTTCGGCAAGCCAGCCGCGGAGCACGGACTGATTGTAGCCCGAGGCGCGCAGCGAAACGATCGCCTGCAGCTTCTCCATGCGCTCGATGATCCGCGGCGACCCGAAAGCCACCCCGAGTCGGTATCCGCTGAGCGACTCCGTCTTGGACGGCCCCATGATCGTGATGACCCTGTCGGGGTCCACCTCGACGGCCCGCAGATGTGTGTAGGTGGTGCCGGAATAGCGCAGCCGCGAATAGAGCTGGTCTACGATCACGGTCGCCCCGTAGCGCTCGGCGAGCGCGGCGATGGCGCGGATCTCGGCGTCCGAATAGACGGCGCCGGTGGGGTTGTTGGGATTGGAAAACACGAAGGCCCTTGCGCCCTTTTTAAAGGCATCCTCCAGGTCTCCCAGATCCAGCCCGGCGCCATCGGCCTTTTCGAGGAACGCCAGGCGAACAGGCATGATCTCGCCGTCGAGGAAGCGCACGAGCTTGCGATTGGCGAAATAATCGGGCTCGACGATGGCGACCTTCTCGCCTGCCCCCACCACGGACGCCACGGCCAGAAACAGGGCGCCCTGGCTGCCCGGCGTCAGGATGAGGTCCGTGTCCGCCGAAACCGGGGCCCCGGTGAAGGCCGCCAGCCGCGAGGCGAGGCCGGCGCGGATGTCGGCGCTGCCTCGATACTCGGTATAGGCCTGCCTGCCGCCGGCGTGGACGCCTGCGACAAAGGCATCCAGCGTTCCCGGCGCCGGCAGGAACGCGTCCACGTCGCCGTGGGAAAAATCCACCTCGCGGCCGGGGATCGGATCGCCCGAGAACACCGGCTGCGCCGCCGCCCGCTCACGGACTTCTTGGCCAGGGGCGTTGTCCGTCGCAAGGGAGGCGAACTTGCTTTCCATTTTATCCATATCGGAGCTTTCCCGCCTTGGAGCGCGATCCGAGCGACTTGAATCCATTCGCCCGGTGAAGCGCCCTCCAAATCGTTGATGGAGAACGCGCGACCCGATCAGCCTGCGATGCAGGCCGATCGGCGCGTGCTCCAGGTTCTTCCACGGCTTTCGAGGCCCGCCGCGACAGCCGGTCCGGGTGCGGTCCGGGTGCGGCGCCGGCAAGGCGCCCCCGCGGCGAAAGCCCGGAGCGGCGGGCCGGATCCGTGTTCCGCCCGGCCGCGGCGCGCCTCGAAAGCACGACGCATGAAGGCCTGCCCCAGGTTGGTGGGGGGGCAGGTGACGGGTTACGCGCGGCCGCTGTGAATGACGTCCGCTTCCGGCAGGAGCCACTTGCCATCCCGAAGGACGATTTCACCATCGAGCGACAGCGTCGGCTTCCACATCAGGGAATCGAAGTGCGTCAAGGTCTTCACCTCGCCGCCAAGAAGCACGCTCGTGCCGATGCCGATATGGGCGGTGCCGTAAACGCCCTCGTCGTGCAGCATGACGCCTTCCATCGGGCAATGGGGGTTCAGGCCGAAGGAAATCTGGGCGATGTTGTAGACGGCGGGGTCGCCCTGCCGCGCCAGCAGCTGGTCAAGAAAATCGGCCTGATAGCCGCCCGAGATCTTGGTGACGCGCCCGTTGGCCACGTCGAAGCGGATCGGCTCCTTCACGAGCCCCACGCCATAATAGGGGATGCTCGCATCGACGATGATGACGCCCTCGGAGGAGCCTTCGATGGGCGAGGAGCTGCATTCGATATTGGGCACGGTGGTGAAGTCGCCGGGCTTGCGGACCAGGCCGCAGTGCGGGTTGGACGGGCGGCCCTTGAGGCTGAGGCGCAGATCGGTGCCCGCGGGTGTCGTCAGGTGAACCTTGTCGCAGTTCGCGAGCAATTCCCCGATCTTGAAGCAGAGCGGCCGGATCGCCTCGAAATCGGCATTGATGCCGCCGGTCACCAGCATGTTCGGATTGAACTGGGACAACATGATGCCGCGCGCGCCGTTGCCGATGGCGGTGCGTGTCGCATAGGTGTGGGTAATCGACTGCTTGACCGGGGTAAAGAGCACGTCGGCGGCCTGCATCGCCGCCGCGACGGTCTTCGTGGGCTCCTCGCCGTCGATGGAGCGCGGCGGCATGACGACGATGTTCACCGCATCCGTCCGCTCCAGCGCGGCGGCGGCGACGGCCTCGGCAACGCGGTGTCCCGCGAAGTCGGTCACGATCACGACCTCTTCGCCCGGCTGCACATTGGCGCACGTTCCCACCAGCTTCCGGGCGCCCTTCAACATCAGCAGATTGTCCATTGAACTCTCCTTTGGGGTCCATTCGCTCCATGGAGCGACCCACCCGCATGGGGCGCACGGCGACGCCTCATCCGGGGCCCCGTCCTCGGGAATATTGTTTTATATACATATATCGTACAATTCGAAAAAGCCCTCCGGAAAGAAAATTTTCGACCCGCCCCACCGCCTGCAAGCGGCCGTTCGCCCATATTCCTGCATATTCAATGCGCAGCATGTGGCTAAATGCAGTGCAGCATGGGATTTTGCCGAAAAAGTCGCCCGCTCGCTGTTGCGACCAATTGTTTTTTGTTTATCATTTGAACGATGATGCCGACGTTAAGTCGCGAGGAGCGAGGAATGGGGTTCCGCATAGCCGTCGATATCGGCGGCACGTTCACGGATGGAGTCATCGAGATTGTTCCGGAAGGACAGATCTTCCTGGCGAAGCGGCTGACGACGCACGACAATCCGGGGGAGGCGCTGTCCGCCGTCGTCGAGGATCTGCTCGCGGCCGTGGGACATGGTGATGCCGCCTGCGCCGCGCCGAAGGTCGAGAGCGTGGTTCACGGCAGCACCCTCGTCACCAATGCGCTGATCGAGCGCAAGGGCGCGTCGACCGCGCTGGTCGCGACCGCCGGCACCGCGGACATTCTCGATATCCGCCGCGAGGTTCGCTACGACCTCTATGACCTCAACCTCGAGATGCCGCCCCCGCTCGTTCCCCGCGAGCTGAGGTTCGAGATCGGCGAGCGCATCGCCGCCGACGGAACCGTAGTGGCGCGGCCGCAGGGCGAAGAACTGGCGCAAGTCGTATCGCAGATCCGGGCGTCCGGCGTGGCGTCGGTCGCGGTCGCGCTGCTGCATTCCTGCGTCAACGCGGAAAACGAGAATGAGATCGGCCGCGCCCTTCGGGAAGCGCTGCCGGGCGTGTCCGTCAGCCTCTCCTCGCGGGTGGCCTGCGAGATCCGCGAATACGAGCGCACGACCACCACCACCGCGAACGCCTACGTGCAGCCCCTCGTCAAAGCCTATCTCGAGGAGCTCGAAGCCCGCCTCAGGCGCTCGGGCGTCGACGCGGCGCTGCGCGTTATGCTCTCGAGTGGTGGAACGACAACCGCATCGGTGGCGGCGGACATTCCGATCGCGGCGGTGGAATCCGGTCCCGCCGGAGGGGTCCTCAGCGCGGCCAATGCGGGCCGCGCCTCGGGCTTCTCCGACGTGCTCGCATTCGACATGGGGGGAACCACGGCCAAGGTCTGCACCGTCACGGGTGGGGAACCCAGCGTGGTGCATATGTTCGAAACCGCCCGGGTGCGCCGCTTCAAGAAGGGCAGCGGCCTTTCGCTGCTGGTGGCGAGCATCGACCTGATCGAGATCGGATCGGGCGGCGGCAGCATTGCGCGCGCGTCCGAACTCGGCCTCCTGACGGTGGGTCCCGAAAGCGCCGGCTCCTACCCCGGGCCCGCCTGCTACGGACTCGGCGGCACCGAGCCGGCCGTCACCGATGCGGACCTCGTCCTTGGCTATCTCAATCCGGGCTATTTCCTCGGCGGGCGGATGCGGCTCGACCTTGATGCGGCACATCGCGCCCTGGGGACCCTCGGAGAACGGCTCGGGCTTAGCGCCGAGGCGACGGCCAAGGGCATCTTCAATGTGGTGAACGAGGCGATGTCGGGCGCCGCGCGGGTCCACATCGCCGAAAAGGCGCAGGATCCGCGGCAGTTCACCCTCGTCGCCACCGGCGGCGCCGGCCCGATGCACGCGGTCGAGATCGCGCGCAAGCTTCGGGTGCCGCGCGTGCTGTTTCCCATCGCGGCGGGCACCGGCTCGTGCCTCGGCTTCCTCGCCGCGCCCATGCGGGTCGAGCGCTCCTGGTCGCGTCCGGCGCGGCTGGATGGCCTCGACTGGGATGAGATCCGGGCCGCGGTCGCGGCCATGCGCGGCACGGCAGGCGAGGAAATCTCGGTCGGCCTTCCGGCGTCCGAGACGGTCGACTGGCAGCTGCTCGTGGAGATGCGGTATCTCGGCCAGGGCGCGAATGTGACGGTGCGGTTTCCTTATCGCGAGCCCGGCGCCGACTTCGCGGCGGACCTCGTCGCGGCCTTCCACAAGAGATACGACGAGATTTACGGCGGCGTCCTTCCGGCCGGCATACCGGAAGCGGTCACCTGGCGCGTCGTCGGATCGACCCGGCAGGGCGTGCGCGACTTCGTCTGGCCGTCCCGTGCCGGACCGCAGGCCAGCGTCGCTCCGAAGGCCCGCCGCCCCATCTTCTGCACGGCCGATGACGCCATGCGTGAAGTTCCCGTCTATGAGCGATACGCGCTGCCAAAACGAACGGTCCTGACGGGACCGCTCATTCTCGAAGAAGAGGAATCGACGATCGTCGTCCCCGTGGCGGCGCGTGTGGAAGTGCTGGAGAACCTCAGTGTTCTCGTGACGCTCGAGGCATGACTATGAGCAATATCGATCCCGTTACATTGGAAATACTCTGGACCCGCCTGGTCAGCCTGGTGGATGAGGCAGCGGCAACCCTGGTGAGAACGTCTTTCTCCAGCATCGTCCGCGAGTCCAACGACTATGCGGTTGTCTTGCTCGATCGGGATTGCCAGTTGCTCGCGCAGTCCAGCCAGAGCATTCCGTCCTTCATCTGCACTCTCCCGAACACCATTCGCCGCTTCCTCGATGTCTTCCCCCGCGAAACCTTGCGGCCGGGAGACGTCATGATCACCAACGACCCCTGGCTCGGCACCGGCCACCTGCCCGACATCAACGTCGCCATGCCCATATTCCGTGGCGAGGAGCTCGTCGGCTTTTCCGGCACGGTGGCGCATGCTGCGGACATCGGCGGGCGGCTGCGATCGCCCAGCACCGCCGAGCTGTTCGAGGAAGGCTTGAGGATTCCCCGTTCGAAGCTCATCTCCAACGGGTCGGTGAATGAGACGCTGGTGGCCATCATCAGGGACAACGTCCGCGTGCCCGACCAGGTCATCGGCGACCTCTGGGCCCAGGTCGCGGCGAACAGAATGCTGGGGCAGCGCCTGCTCGACACCCTGGAGGAAACGCGCTGCGACCTGCAGGTCGTCGGCAGCGAGATGCAGGCGCGCTCGGAGCTCGCCATGCGCAGCGCGATCGAAGCCGTGCCCGACGGCGTGCATGAAAACGAAATCAGCGTGGACGGGTTCGTCGAGCCGGTCACGATCCGCTGCCGCGTGGAGATCATCGGCGACCGCGTCAACGTGGATTTCGCCGGCTCCTCGCCCCAGCTTCCGCGCGCGATCAATGTCGTTCCGATCTATACCTTCGCCTATTCGGCCTACACCCTGAAGTGCGTCTTCTCTCCGACCGTGCCGAACAATGACGGCTCGTTCAGGGCGATCAAAGTTTCCGCCCCCCTGGGATCGATCCTCAATCCGCGCTTTCCCGCGGCCGTGAGCGCGCGCGCCATGACCGGCCACCTCATCCCGCCCGCCATCATGGGCGCGCTCGTCGGCATCGTTCCCGACAAGGTCTGCGCCGCGCCCGGTTCGCCGCTCTGGTGCGTCCACCTCGCCGGCGCCAACGGCGGAAAGCGCTTCGCATCGACTTTCTTCCTGAACGGCGGACAGGGAGCGACCTCGCAGGCCGACGGGCTGCCGACGCTCAGCTTCCCGAGCAACCTTTCGAATACGCCCATCGAGGTGGTGGAGACACAGGCTCCGGTTCGAATCCTGCGCCGCGCGCTGCGTGGGGGAACCGGGGGAGACGGCCGCCACCGGGGCGGCGACGGACAGGTTTTCGAAATGCTGATGCTTGGCGATGAGCCGATCACGGCGTCCTTCATGGCCGATCGCCTGAAGACGCCCGCGCCCGGCCTGCTGGGCGGCGGGATGGGAGCGGTGGGGCGCGTTCTCCTCGATGGCGCGCCCATCGATCCGCGCGAAATCCAGACGATCCAGCCCGGTGCGACGCTGACGCTTGAAACGCCGGGCGGCGGGGGCTTCGGAGCCTGATCCAGACGGCCGATCGCCTGAACTCAGGCCAATCACAACCCAACAAGCACAAACCAGAGGGACTTAGAATGCGTATCGTGACACGGACAGCCTCTGTTGCTGTTGCGCTCGTCTTCTGGGCCGGCGCGGCCGGCGCCCAGGAATGGACGCCGGACAAGCCCATCCAGATCGTCGTCGGCTTCGCCCCGGGAGGGGGAAGCGATCAGGCGGCCCGCAACATCGCGGCCGCCGCGCAGGGCGATTTTCCGGTTCCGCTCGTGGTCGAGAACAAGCCCGGCGCGGCGGGCGTGCTCGCCGCCCAGACGGTCGCCAATACCAAGCCCGACGGCTACACCCTGCTCGTGGCGGGCGGATCGGAAACGACATCCGTGCCCGCCCATCGCGCCGTGCCGTATGACCCGGCGAAGGACTTCACCTCCATCATTCGCCTGACCAACAACCCCTTCTTCATCATCGTGAAGGCCGACTCCCCGTTCAAGACCGTGCAAGACATCGTCGCGGCCGCGAAGGAGAAGCCTGGAAAGATCTCCCTCGCCAATACCGGCGTCGGCGGCCTGCCCCATTCCATCGGCGGCATGATCGAGAAGGCGGCGGGCGTCCGCCTGAAGGAGGTGCCGTTCCAGGGCGGCGCGCCGATCATGCAGGCGCTGCTTGGCGGGCAGGTGGACGTGGCGATGGGCGCCACCGAGGAAATCCAGGGCCAGGTGGAGGCGGGAACGATCCGCGTGCTCGCCGGCAGCGGCGAGGAGCGCTCAAGCCATTATCCCGCCGTGCCCACGCTGAAAGAACTGGGCTACGACGTTGTCGCGACCAATATGAAGGGCCTCGTCGGTCCGGCGGGACTGCCGCCGCAGGTCGTCAAGTATTTGCACGACAAGTTTCATGCCGCCATGGAAAGGGCGGTCTGGCGCAAGTTCGCGGATGCCGTGGGCGAACCGTCGAACTACACGGATGCGGCCGGCTTCGCAGCAGCGCAGAAGAGCCAGCTCGATCGCGTCCGCGCCACCATGAAGCCCTGACGCCCGAAGGCTAGCGTCCCCGGCCCCCGGGTCCGGGACGCTTCCGGATTGACCACGAGGCGCGCATGCAAATGAATCGCGATGTCATCGCCGGGTCCTTTGTCGTCCTGGTTGGCGCGACGGCCCTTCTTATGGTCTCGCACCTGCCGTTCGACGGAGAGGGGCCGTCCAGCTCGTCCTTCTTTCCCCGCCTCGTCGCCTGGATGATCCTTGGGGTGGGCGCCTTCATTGTGCTGGACGGGTTGCGAACACAGGTCGCCATGCCCCGTTGGCGGCCTCGCCCCATCGGGGCGTTGGTGGCGGGCATCCTGGCGTTTAGCCTGCTGGTCGAACCCGGCGGCCTCGTCCTTGCCGCGGGCGCCTGCGCCCTGTTGGGCTCGTTTGCGACACCTTTTCCCGACCTGAGGAAGCGAGTGGCGACCGCCGTCGTGGTCACTGCTCTGGCGGTCCTGGTCTTCAAGGTTTTTCTCAAGCTGAACCTCTCTGTGTGGCCGACATGGATCTCCTGAACAACCTCGTCTACGGCATGAGCGTCGCGCTCGCTCTGGATAACCTCGGCTATTGCCTTCTTGGCGCAACGCTCGGCACGCTGATCGGGGTGCTGCCCGGCATCGGTCCGCTGGCGACCTTTGCGATCCTTCTGCCGATCTCCTTCTATTTGCCGGCGGTCGGCGCAATCATCATGCTGGCTGGCGTCTATTACGGCGCGCAGTATGGTGGATCCATCACATCCATTCTCGTCAATATTCCCGGTGAGGCATCGACGGTGGTGACCTGCCTCGACGGTCACAAGATGGCGTTGCAGGGGCGCGCCGGGTCGGCTCTGGCGATCGCGGCGCTCGCCTCCCTGTTCGCCGGCTGCGTCGTGACCCTCGTCGTCGCGGTCGCCGGCCCCACCCTGGTGAAGGTGGCCCTGCTGTTCGGGCCGGAGGAATATGTCGCGCTTCTCACCTTGGGCCTCGTGTCCTCGGTGCTGCTGTCCGGCGGCTCCATCGCGAAATCGATCGCGATGGCCCTGATCGGCCTGCTGCTCAGCCTCGTCGGCATGGACGTCAACACCGGAACCGAGCGCTTCACCTTCGGCATTCTCGAACTTTCCGACGGGATTGGATTCACGGCGGTCTCGATCGGACTTTTCGGCATCGCCGAGATCGCCACCAGCATCGAGGAAACCGGCGGCGCGGGACGCAGGATCGAGAAAATTCGTCGCCTATGGCCCACGGCGGACGACTTTCGCCGCTCGATCGCCCCCGTGCTGCGCGGCACCGCGCTCGGCACCATCCTCGGCATTCTGCCGGGCGGCGGCGGAACCATCGCCGCCTTCGGCGCCTACAGCCTCGAACGCAAGGTGTCCCGCCGTCCCGGCATGTTCGGGCGTGGCGCCATTGAAGGCGTTGCTGGCCCGGAGGCGGCGAACAATGCGGCGGCGCAGGCAAACTTCATTCCCATGCTCAGCCTGGGAATCCCGCCCAATGCGCTCATGGCCCTGATGCTGGGCGCGATGATCACGCACGGGATCACACCCGGGCCACAAGTCATGGTCAAGCAGCCGGAGCTCTTCTGGGGGCTCATCGCCAGCATGTGGGTCGGCAATTTTATCCTGGTGATCCTCAACCTTCCCCTGATCGGCATATGGGTTTCACTGCTGCGCATCCGGTATATCTACATGTTTCCCGGCATATTGGTGCTCACCGCCATCGGGTCCTTCGCGGAGAGCAATCGCGTCTTCGATGTTTACATCCTTATAGCTTTTGCCCTGCTTGGATATGCGGTCAAGAAACTGAACTTCCCGGTAGCCCCGCTGCTGCTGGGGCTGGTTCTCGGCGGCGCGTTCGATGAACAGCTGCGCCGGGCGCTGCTCCTGTCGGATGGCGACTGGATGACCTTCGTCCATCATCCCATCGCCCTGGGGCTGCTCATATTGACCGCCCTGCTCGCCCTGCTTATCGCTATGCCGAACATCCGACACGCAAGAGACGAGGCGCTTGCGGGGGAGGATTGAGCGAGCAACGCTGGGCGAGCCGCGCTGCTCGCCCAGCGTCCAATCGCTTTTCGCATTCCGGTGTCTGGGGATGGTGCGCACGTATGCGTGAAAAAAAGATCAGCCGGGTGCAGGAGGAGCTGGCCGCCAAGATCATCGACTTCATCCGGCGGGAGAACTTGCCGGCGGGCTATCACCTGACCGAATCTCAGCTGGTGGATGAGTTCGGCGTGTCCCGCTCTCCCATTCGCGCCGCCTTGACGGTGCTGGCCGAGAAAGGCGTCGTGACAGCAACCCCCAACCGGGGGCACTACCTGGCCCAGGGCGCCGAGGCGTTGGCCGATCTGGAGCTCGACGGTTCGCCTTCCGACGTGGCGCTCTATGACCGCATCGCCAGGGACCGGATGCGGGACAAGGTGCCTGAGCAGTTCACCGAAGCCGCATTCATGCGCCGCTACCGGGTGTCTCGAGCCCAGCTCGTGCGGACCCTGACGCGCTTGACGCAGGATGGTCTCGTGCAGCGGGGAAACGGGCATCGCTGGGTTTTCCTGGCGGTGCTCAACTCCGCCGAGGCCTATGATGCAAGTTATCGCTTCCGCGCGCTGATCGAGCCGGCCGGATTGCTGGAGCCGACCTTCAAGCTGGATGAAGCCCTGCTCGATCGCAGCCGCCATGCCCATGAACAGATCCTGAAACTCGCCAAGGCGGGGGATTTGAAGGGACGCGACGTTTTTGAGGTGAATGCCGAATTTCACGAGATCTTGGCTTCGATGTCGGGCAACCCCTTCATTCTCCAAGGCGTCCGCCAGCAAAACCGCCTTCGCAGACTGAGCGAATATTATGCCTATGATGATAGCGACCGGATCGAGATCTTAATTCAAGAACACTTCAAAATCATGGATGTCTTGCGGTCAGGAGATCGCGAATGGGCGGCGACCCTGCTTCGCCGGCACCTGGAGATCGCCCGCCGCCTTCCGCCGCCCTTCGATAACAGCTAGAGCGCTTTCGGGCGACGTGAAGACCGCCTCGCGTGAAGAAGGCGCGATCGCGCAAGGACACCGGGGCGCCGCCCCAATGTCCGTGAAACGGGGAAATGCTCCAGAGCGCGATCCGGGCAAATTTGTACCGGCAGAACCGAGAGGCCTGACGCGTCAGGCCTCTGCAAGCCCGCCATCCCTTGTCAGCCCCGCCCCTTGAGAGCCGGGCAGGCGCTTTCCGACATGGGCTTGAACGCCTCGCTGCCGGGTATGACCTTCAGCACGTTGTATACATCCCAGTCGGACGTCGATTCATTGGGCATCTTCACCTGGAGAAGATACGTGTCGTGCACGAGGCGGCCATCCGGGCGCAATGTGGCGTTGCGCACAATGTCGTCCGCGATGGGAAGCTCGCGCATCTTGGAGGTGACCACCTTGGGATCAACCGATTTCGACGCGACCACCGCCTTGAGATAGTGATAGGTTGCCGAGTATGCCCCCGCGTGGCTTATGGAAGGCATGCGGCGGTCGGGCCAGTGCTCTGCGTAGCGGGCGGACCAGCTGCGGGTCCTGTCATCGTAATTCCAGTAGAAGCTCTCGGTCAGCTGCGTGCCGCCCGCCGATTTCAGTCCGAGCGCCTTGACGTCCTGCAGGGTAAGAAACAGCGCCACCGCTTTCTGGCCGCCCTGCCAAAGGCCGAACTCCGTCGCCTGACGAATAGAGGCGACGGCGTAGGGACCCGCATTGGCGAACGCGACATAATTCGCCCCGGACGCCTGCGCCTTCAGCAGGAACGACGAAAAGTCATGCTCCTGAAAGGGGTGTCGGACCGACCCGACGACTTTCGCGCCTTGCGCATTTATGATCTCCGTGCCGTCCTTCTGCAGGGAGTGACCAAACGCGTAGTCCGCGGCCAGGAAGAACCAGCTGGTGCCTTGCTTCGCCAAAGGTTTGACGGCGCCCGCGACCTGACTGTAGGTATCCCACATCCACTGAACGGATGTGTTCGGCGAGCAGTCTTCATTCGTCAGGGCGTTGACCCCGCCCGGAAACAGCACGGTGAAACTCTGGCGCTCGCGCGCCAGCGACTGAACGGCAAGCTGGATCGACGCAACGACCACGTCTCCGATGACATTCACCCCTTCCGTGTCGACCCATTTTCGGGCGATGCTCAAGGCGACGTCGGGCTTGTTCTGGTGATCTGCCGCGATAACTTCGATCTGCATTCCATTGCATTCGGCCTTGAGGCAGTCGTCGACCGCCATCTGGGTTCCGATGATCGACCCCCTCCCGGCGAAATCCGAAAACGGACCCGACAGGTCGCTCAGCACCCCGATCTTCACGGTCATCGGCCCGTCGGCTGCCACCGCCGGGCCCTGGCTCACAGTGGCCACGGCAAGGAGTCCCGCGAGGGAAACGGCTCTGATCCGCATGCTTCCATCCCCATTTTTCTTTGCGCGCCTGCCGCCGGTCCCGCTTCAGGCGGCACGTCGAGCAGGCACCCAATTCGTGACCCGCCGTCTTTCGGACGGAAATGATTAGGTCGACCGACCAAATAATCAACCTCTCACGGTGTCAACAGAAAAGTGCGTGACGGAGACCTAATTCGCGGCGATTTGAGGCGTCACCCCTCCCGCCCCGCATGCGCATCGCCGCCATCGGCGCCGAGCCGGTCGAACCCCGCGGAAATGAACGGCAGCATGATGTCGAACATTCGCGTCAAGTCGGTCGAGGGAAGGGCGCCGTTGGAAAGGTTGTCGGTACGCCGGGTCTCAGCCGCGATGCTGAGCATGGCGCTGACCATAAAGGTAAACGCCGCCACGATTTTTTCTCTCGGACATCCCGGCAGGGTGCGCTGGAACTCACTCAAGAAAACCGTCGCCACGGGGTCGTAGTAGGTGCCGATCAGGCTCGCCCAGCGGGCTGAATTCGCGACTCCCGATATGAGCTTCGTATAACTTGCCCAGCCCGGGTCCTCGCTGCGCGACAGATCCAGGAACGGCCATGTATAAGCATAGACGATGCGCTCCGCCGGGACCGGCTTCGGCATGCATTTCCGCCTCTCCGCATGAAGAAGCTCGAGGCGCAGCCGCCCAATCTCCGTCGAGCGGCGCGAAATGAGGGTCTCGTAAAGGGCCTCCTTGCTCTGAAAGTGGTAGGAAACCAGACCCGTCCGCGTTCCGGCATCTATCGCGATGTCGCGCAAGGACGTTGCATCATAGCCGCGGGCCGCGAACAAATGTTCCGCCGCGTTCAGGATACGCTCTCGGGTCGGAAGAGCCGGCACACCTTTCACTTTCTTCACGTCGCGACAACTCCAGGAGGCTTGGCGCCCCACAATCCTTCATCGTCAAAGGCGCCGCAAGCCATTGACAGGGCCGCCGCGCCTTCATAATAAATTGGTCGGTCGACCAGTTCATATCGCAGGGAGGATCGGCGACATGCAGGCCGGGAGGAAAGTTCAGTTTCGCAGCGGCGGCTACACCCTGAGCGGCGTGCTCGTGCTGCCCGAGGGGGTCAGCTCGCCCGCGCCTCTCGTCATCATGGGAGGCGGCTGGTGCTACGTGAAGGAGATCGTGCTTCCGCACTATGCCGCTGGCATCGTCGAGGCGGGCGCCGCCGTGCTCATGTTCGACTACCGGAACCTCGGCGAAAGCAGCGGCGACCGTCGTCAGCACCTCGACCCCTGGGAGCAGATCGAGGACTACCGCAACGCCATCACCTTTGCCGAGACCCTGCCCGAGATCGACAGCCAACGGATCGGCGTCTGGGGCATCAGCTACGCTGGCGGCCACGTCATCGCGCTGGCCGCGATCGACAGCCGCGTGAAGATGGTGGTCTCCAACATCCCGGTCGTGAACGGCTTTGAAACCATGAGGCGGAATCACGGATCGACGCGCTTTGCCGCGCTGGAGGAGCTTTTCCTCGACGATCGCCGGAAGAGGGCGACGGGCGAGGGCGGCAGACTCCCGATGTCGTCGCTGACACCTGAGACCGAGCTATCCACCTGGCCCTTCCCCGTTGTGCATCAGGTGTTTCTTGAGATCAAGGAGCGCGAGGCCCCCAATCACGAGCATTGGAGCACGATCGAGAGCACGGAAATTCTTTTGAGTTACAATATAGAATCTTTCGCTAAGCGCATTTACGATAAGCCCATACTATTCGTTGTCGCCGAGGGCGACTCGATCACGCTGTGGGACCTGGAGATCGCAACGTTTCATTCCGTGCCATCCGCGCGCAAGGAATTGGCGGTCATTCCCAAGGTTTCGCACATGAGCCTTTACGCAAAGCAGGACCATCTGACGCGCGCTGGCGCGGCGGGCGCCGCCTTCATCAAGAAGCATCTGGTGGACGCCTAGAGCGCGCGCCGCCGGCTGGCGCCGCCATGCAATCCGAGGGGTCCACGCCTCACGACGCGATCAGGTGATGCCGGAGAGACGTCCGCGCGCGCACCGGACATCCGCCAAGCGACGCGCAGAAAGGCCGCTTGTGTCTCCCGGGGCCGGATCACGGGCCGGACGCATGCAAGAGCCAACACCGAACGGAGGAAACCGTGCAGTACGAAAAGTTCAAAGCGTTGAAGCTTTCGCATGACGGTGGCGTTCTCACCATCACCATGGACTGCCCCGAGAAGCTGAACGCGGTCGGTGAGCGGATGCATGAGGAGCTGGCCGAGATCTTCACCGTCGCGGCGCTCGATCCTGAGACCGATGTCATCGTGCTGACGGGTGCCGGACGCGCCTTCTCGGCCGGCGGCGACATCGAATGGATGCAGAAGATGATCGATCTCGACGGCGCCTTCGAGAAGACCGCCGCCGAGGGCCGGCGCATCGTCTTCTCGATGCTCGATTGCGAGAAGCCCATCATCGCGAAGGTGAATGGCCACGCCGCGGGCCTCGGGGCGACGCTCGCGCTCTTCTGCGACGTCATCTTCGCGTCGGAAGCCGCCAAGATCGGGGACCCTCATGTCTCGGTCGGCTTCGTCGCCGGCGACGGCGGCGCGGTCATCTGGCCTCAGCTCGTCGGCTATGCCCGGGCGAAGGAATACCTGATGACCGGAGACCTCCTGCCTGCAAGCGAGGCGGCCGCGATCGGCCTCATCAACCATGCCGTGCCCGCCGGGGAGCTCGACGCCCGCGTCGATGCCTTCGTGGCACGCCTGCAGGCAGGGGCGAAGAAATCCATTCGATGGAGCAAGATGTCCGTCAATATCGGATTGAAACAGATGGCGCATGCCATCATGGACACCTCGCTTTCCCTGGAGGCGCTCTCGAACAAAACTTCAGATCACCAGGAAGCGGTGAACGCATTCCGCGAAAAGCGCCCGCCGGTCTTCACCGGCCGTTGACTGGATGCAAAGGGTCGCGCGATGAACCTCGAAGAACCCGAACATATCGCGATGATACGCGACACCGTCCGTCGCTTTGTCGAGACGGAGATGCCGCGCGACCAGGCCCGCAGATGGGACAAGGAAAACCACTTTCCGCGTCACGTTTTCGACCGGCTTGCTGGGCTGGGGATGATGGGGCTCACGGTGGACGAGGAGTATGGCGGCGCGGGGCGGGACATTCCTGCCTGCATGGTCGTCATCGAGGAGCTGTCGCGCCGAAGCATGGCGGTGGCGGTCCCCTACATCATGTGTGCGTGCTATGCGGGGATGAACCTTGCCGAATGCGCCTCGCCCGAGCAGAAGGCGGAGCTTCTGCCGAAGGTCGCGGCCGGCCAGCTCCTTTTCGCCTATGGCTGGTCCGAGCCGGATGTCGGCGCGGACCTCGCCTCGGTGAGAACCAGCGCGGTTCGTGACGGAGACGCCGTCATCATTTCCGGCGCCAAGCGCTTCTGCTCGGGCGCCGCCCTCTCCGACTACATCTTCACCCTGGTGCGCACCGGCCCGGCCAACGAGCGGTACCACAACCTCTCGCTCATCCTCGTTCCTCCGAACGCGCCCGGCGTAAGCATCACGCAGATCGACTGCATGGGCATGAAGGGAGCCGGAACAACGGATGTCCTGCTCTGCGACGTGCGTGTGCCGCTCGCGAACGTCATCGGCGGCGCGGCGGGCTGGAACCGCGGGTGGGACTTCATCGTGGGATCGGGCCTCGACGTGGAAAAGCTCGAAGTCGCCGCCATGGCATTGGGCATCGCCGCCGCTGCCTATGACGACTCCTGGAATTATGTTCAGGAGCGCGCCCAGTTTGGCCGCCGCATCTGCTCCAATCAGTCCGTCCGTCACCTGCTCGCGGACATGCGGACGGCCCTGCATGGCTCGAGGCTCATGATGGCCCATGCGTCCCAGCTGGCCCAGGACAACAAGACGTGCAGGCTGGAGACCGCCATGACCAAGCTGCACGTCTGCGAGGTCGGTCGCAGGGTCGCCCTGGATGCCCAGACCATCTTCGGCGCCTATGGCTACGCCAAGGAATACGACGTCGAACGGTATGTTCGCGAAAGCCTGCTGATGCCGATCATTGGAGGATCGGCGGCGATTCAGCGAAATAACATCGTGAACTGGATGGGCCTTCCGAAGGCATAGCAGGCGCCCGCGGGCCGATTTCTTTCGCGCCCGCCGTGTGTCGGCAAGTCTCACGCCCGGTACCAAGAGGAACATCATGGGTACCCACTCCTTCACCTTGCCGCTGCCGGAGTCCATCGCGTGGCGCACGCCGCTCGCCCTGCTTGACCGCAATGGTGCCCTGTACCCCGACAAGCTCGCCCTGGTGGCTCCCAGCCTTGCCCCGACGGGCGAGGCGCGCCTGACCTATGGAGCGCTCGCCCGGCGGGTGGATCAGGCTGCGGCAGCCCTGCGGGAAGCCGGCCTGGCGAGCGGAGATCATCTGGGCATCCTGATGACGAACACCGCCGCCGCCGAATATGTCACGACGGCATTGGGGGCCATGCGCGCCGGCGCCATCGTCGTGCCCCTGAATGCGCGGTTTGCGCTTCCGGAACTTTGCGCCGCGATCGCGGACATGGAATGCACGTTTCTTGTCCACGAGGCCTCCCATGACGCTGCGGCCGGCCATCTTGCGGAGGCATTTCCGGCGCTCTCGGGCCGGGTGATCAGGATCGGCGTCGACGGGGACTGGGCCGCGCGCCTCGACCGGGCTCGGGTGAGGCCTGAAGAGTTCCCGCGGGTGCAGGAGAACGATGTGGCGGATATCTTGCTGACATCCGGAACCACGGGCCGCCCCAAAGGCGTAATGCTCACCCATGCCAATGCGGTGGCGACCGGAATCGCGGTTGCCGGCGCCCTCTCCCTGGGACCTGAAGACACGTACCAGAGCCCCTTTCCCCTGTTCACGTCGTCGGGCTTCCACTTCAACATCATGGCGACGCTGTGGGCGGGCGCGACACTGGTCATCGAGCCGGCGGTCGATGTGGAAGCGACGCTGGCGCGCATGACACGGGAGCGAACAACGGTCTATTGCGCGGTACCGGCGATCTACATCTTCATGCTGGACGCTTTCGACCCCGGGCGGCACGACGTTTCCGCCATGCGGGTGTTCGATTATGGCGGCGCCCCGATGGCGCGGGAGGTCATTCGGCGCCTCGCCGAGGCATTCCCGCATGTCGAGCTGCGCCAGACCTACGGCCTCACCGAAGCCGGACCGACGGGCACCTTCCTCGCCGGCCGCGACGCGCTGCGCAAAATCGGCTCGGTCGGCATGGGAATGCCCCTGTGTACGGTCGACGTCGCCCGTCCGGACGGCAGCCGCGCCGACGACGATGAAATGGGCGAGCTGGTGATGCGTGGTCCCGCGGTGTCCCAGGGCTATTATAAAAATCCGAAGGCGACCGCCGCCACGTTTCACGATGGCTGGCTATGGACCGGCGACTATGGGCGGCGCGATGCGGAGGGATATCTCTATTACATGGATCGTAGGAAGGACGTCATCATCCGGGGTGGTTTCAACATCACCTCGATGGAAGTGGAGAATGCGATCTTCGAGCATCCCGGCGTCAAGGAGGTGGCGGTGGTGGGAATTCCGCACCAGAAGCTCGGCGAAGACCTGTGCGCCTTCATCGTGCCGAAAACATCCAATCCCGCGACGGATGAGCTCTCCGCCTTCGTGGCCGAACGAATTGCGGACTTCAAGGTGCCCCGACGCTGGATTTTCGTGAGCGAGCTGCCGCGCAACCCGACCGGCAAGATCCAGAAGCACCTCCTCCGCGCGCGCGCCGAGCTGCAATTGGGGATCAATGCCGGATCAGGTGGTTCCGGAAGCGGGGACAGGACCTAGCCCGGCTTCGGCCAAGTCAGATGGCATCATGCGCGCCCGGGCGGCTTCCCGCGTCCGAACGCTTGCGATTTACCCCCCGGACGGCGCGAAAGTCGCGGAGCCCCGAATCCGGGGCTGCGACACCGCGCCGTTCACCGCTCACATGTTGGGATAGTTCGGCCCGCCGCCGCCCTCGGGGGCGGTCCAGGTGATGTTCTGGTTGGGGTCCTTGATGTCGCAGGTCTTGCAGTGCACGCAGTTCTGCGCGTTGATCTGGAAGCGCGGCGCGTCCGCCCCCTCCTCCACCCACTCGTACACGCCGGCCGGGCAATAGCGGTTGGACGGGCCGGCATAGATGTCGTGCTCGGAGGACTTCTGCAGCGCCATGTCCTTCACCACGAGGTGAACCTGCTGGTCCTCCTCGTGGTTGGTGTTGGAGATGAACACCGAGGACAATTTGTCGAAGGTCAGCACCCCGTCCGGCTTGGGATAGGCGATCTTCTTGCAGTCCTTGGCCGGCTTCAGGGACGCGGCATCGCTCTTGCCGTGCTTCAGCGTGCCGAAGAGCGAGAAGCCGAAGGTGTTGGTCCACATGTCCAGCGCACCGAGCGGGATGCCGATGAAGGTGCCGAAGCGCGACCACAGGGGCTTCATGTTGCGGACCTTCTTCAGGTCCTGCCCCACCAGCGAGGTGCGCCACGACGCCTCGTAGCTGGCAAGCTCGTCGTGGCTGCGGTCGGCGGCGATGGCATCGACGAGGTGGTCGGCCGCCTGCATGCCGGAGAGCACCGCATTGTGGCTGCCCTTGATGCGCGGCACGTTGACGAAGCCGGCGGCGCAGCCCACCAGCACGCCGCCGGGGAAGGCGAGCTTGGGCACGCTCTGCCAGCCGCCCTCGGTGATGGCGCGCGCGCCATAGGCGATGCGCTTGCCGCCCTCGAAGGTGTCGCGGAAGAAGGGATGGGTCTTGAAGCGCTGGAACTCGTCGAAGGGCGAGAGCCAGGGGTTCTGGTAGTTGAGGTGGACCACGAAGCCCACCACCACCTGCTCGTCCTCGATATGATAGAGGAAGGCGCCGCCGCCGGTCTTGCTGTCCAGCGGCCAGCCGAAGGCGTGCTGCACCAGACCCGGCTTGTGGTGCTCCTTCTTCACCTTCCACAGCTCTTTCAGGCCGATGCCGAACTTGGGCACGTCGCGCCCCGCATCGAGGCCGAACCTGGCGATGAGCTGCTTGGTGAGGTGGCCGCGCGCGCCCTCGGCGAACACGGTGTAGCGCCCGCGCAATTCCATGCCGCGGGTGAACTCGCCCTTGGGCGCGCCGTGCTTGTCGACCCCCATGTCGCCGGTGGCGATGCCGATGACCGCGCCCTTGTCGTCATAGAGGATCTCGTCGGCGGCAAATCCGGGATAGATCTCCACCCCCAGCTCCTCGGCCTTCTTCGCCAGAAAGCGGCAGACATTGCCCAGCGAGCCGACGAAGTTGCCGTGGTTGTTCATCAGCGGCGGCATGGCGAAATTGGGCAGGCGGAAGCCGCCGGCCGGGCCGAGAAGATAAAAGGCGTCGTCGTTGACCTTTACCGACAGCGGCGTTTCCGCATCCTCGCGCCAGCCGGGCACCAGCGCGTCGAGGCCGACCGGATCGATGACCGCGCCGGAGAGGATGTGGGCGCCCACCTCCGAGCCCTTCTCCACCACCACCACGGAGATTTCGGACCCGCGCTCGGCCGCCTGCTGCTTCAGGCGGATGGCGGTGGCGAGGCCGGCGGGGCCCCCGCCCACCACCACCACGTCATAATCCATGCCCTCGCGTTCAGGCAGTTCCGCCGCGCTCATGCCTCAAGCTCCCGTGTCTGTCCTTCATTCCTTGCTTGGACTTTTTCCACGGTTGCGCCGCAATGACAATGAGGCACGGGCGCGGCCGTGCCTCCGGCCCCCGCCGCGATGCGGGAGAAGAAGGCCGCCCCGGCCGGGCGCCGGCGGCACGTTTACCGTCCCGGCGCTTTGGCGTAGCGTGCCCGGCCCCAGCGCGGAGAGCCGTCCATGTCGCCCACCGAAGTCCGCGATTTCGCCCAGCGGCTGATGCGGGAGGTCTGGGAGCCGTACGACCACACCGCGCTCGCGCGCTTCTACCACCCGGACATGATCGGCCATCACCGCGCGCAGACCCTGACGCTCGACGACGTGCGCAGCAGGCTGCAATGGGATGTCCAGAATTTCGGCGCTTCCTCCTACGACATTCGCGACATCGTCGCCGACGAGGACAAGTTCGCGATCCGCTTCATCTTCTCGTGCTCGCTCCTGAAGGCGGGCACCGCGTTCCGCACGGAGGTCACCTATTTCTACCACCTGCGGGACGGGCGGATCAGCGCGTTCTGGCTGCTGTCGGACACCGACTTCGACTACAGGCAGCATCCGGAATGACCGGCGCGGGCGGTTCGGCCTTCGGGGCAATCCGCCGCAGGCGGAACTGATGCAACCCTCTCGCCGCACACGCCACCGAGCAAATGGATGCAATTTGCCCGGACCGCGCTCTAGGATGCGGCCATGACCGCGCCGCCCGAAAACCTCGCCGACATCCTCGCCTTCCATCTGGAGGCGGGTGTGGACGTGGCCCTGGGTGAAGCGCCGGTGGACCGCTTCGCCGAGAGCGCGGCGGAGCCGGCGCGCGCCCGCAGGCCTCCGGCCGCACCCGCCGCCGCGTCCCCCCCGCCGGGCGACCCAGCGGCGCGCCCGCAGGCCCCCGCCGCGCGCGCCGCCCCGCGCCCCGCCCCGCCGGCGGCGCCGACCGCCGGCGCCCTGATCACCCAGGCGCCGGATGCGGCGGTGATGTCGGCGCGCGAGCTCGCCCGCGGCGCCGCCACCCTCGACGAGCTGCGCGCCGTCCTCGATGGATTCGAGGGCTGCGCCCTGAAGCGCACCGCGACCCGCCTGGTCTTCGCCGACGGCAACCCGCAGGCGCGGGTGATGTTCGTGGGCGAGGCGCCGGGCCGCGACGAGGACCAGCAGGGCCTGCCGTTCGTCGGCCGCTCCGGCAAGCTGCTCGACCTCATGATGGGCGCCATCGGCCTCGACCGCTCCAGCGCCTACATCGCCAATGTCATTCCCTGGCGCCCGCCGGGCAACCGCACGCCGACGCCGCAGGAAACCGCGGTGTGCCGGCCCTTCATCGCCCGCCAGATCGAGCTGGCGGACCCGGATATCCTGGTCTGCCTCGGCGGGCCGTCGGCCCAGGCGCTGCTCGCCACCACCGAGGGCATCACCAAGCTGCGCGGGCGCTTCATGCCCTACGAGACCGGCAGCCGCACCATAAGGGCCATCGCCACCTTCCACCCGGCCTACCTGCTGCGCACGCCCCTCGGCAAGCGCCTCGCCTGGCGCGACATGCTGGCGGTGGAGGGGGCACTGAAGGGCTGAGGGCGGCCGGGAGGCGGAGGGGAACCGTTCTGCACCGCCGTCATGCCCCGGCTCGCCGGGGCATCCACCCCCTCGCCGCGCCGCCTTGAAAAGCCGGACGCCGGCCCCGCCGCGGGGCAGATCCCCGGGGCGAGCCGGGGGATGCCGGTCCACGGGGGATGCGGTTCGGGCAAAGGCCGTTCGGCGGAAAAAGGTTGAGGGCGGCCGGGCCGGCCCCTCAGGAGCCGTTCCCCAGCGGCGCGTTGACCAAGGCGGAATTGCGGTAGCGCGGATCGTAGGTCACTTCCTCGCCCACCCAGTCGGGCAGGGACACGATTTCATCCGGGCCGTTCAGTTCCACCTCGGCCACCACCAGCCCGTCATTCTCGCCCGCGAATACGTCGATGGTCCACACCTTGCCGGCGTGCTCGGCGGTGTAGCGCGTCTTCTCGATGAGCGGCCGGGCGCAGAGCGTCTCCAGCATCATCTCGGCGTCGCCGAGGGGGATGGAATATTCGAACTCGGCCCGCGACAGGCCCTCGGTCTTGCTCTTCACCGTGATGAACGCCTCGGCCCCGGCGATGCGGATGCGCACCGTGGTGTCCACGCCGAGGCATAGATAGCCCTGCCGGATGCTGCAGGCGTCGGCGCCTTCGCGCCACGCGCCGGAAGTGACAAGGAACTTGCGCTCGATTTCTAGGGGCATGGGCGAGCCGGCTGACCTATGGGTCAGGCAGCTTATCCCCGTGGACCCCGCCGCCGTCCAGCCCGCCGGGAGTATCGAGGTGTGTCGTCGGGCGAAGAAATCGGTTTCAGGCCGAACCTGCGGCAAGACGCAGCGGCGGCAGCGGGGGGCGCCCGCCGGCCGCCGCGCGTCGCCTGAAACTCAGGCGTGCACTTTTCCCTTCGGCACCTTCACCGCTTCCGCGTCCACGTCGTGGCGCGACGGCGGATTGGTGGCGCCGATGGTGGTGATGCGCATGATGTTGGTGGTGCCCGGCTTGGCGAAGGGCACGCCCGCCGTGATGGCGAGCCGGTCCCCCGGCTGGCCGAGGCCATGCTCCACCGCCGTGCGCACCGCCGTGTCCACCATCTCGCCGAAGGAGTGGATGTCCTCCTTCATGTGCACCGCATGGACGCCGTAGGACAAGGCCAGGCGCCGCGCCGTCTCGATCTTCGGGGTGAGGCCGAGAATGGGGATCGCCGGCCGCTCGCGGGCGGCGCGCAGGCCGGTGGTGCCGGACAGGGTGAAGGCGACGAAGGCCGTGGCATCCACCGCCATGGCCGCCTGGTAGGTGGCCTTGGTCACCGCGTCGCCGATGGACTTGCCCCATTCCGACTGGGTGGCGTCCAGCACCTTGCGGTAGCCGGGATCGCGCTCCACGTGGCGGATGATGTCGTCCATGAAGGTCACCGCCTCCACCGGGAACTGGCCCGCCGCGGTCTCGGCGGAGAGCATGACGCAGTCGGCGCCCTCATAGACGGCGGTGGCCACGTCCGACACCTCGGCGCGGGTGGGGACCGGCGCGGTGATCATGGATTCCAGCATCTGGGTGGCCACGATCACCGGGCGGCCGTACTTGCGCGCCTCGGCGATCATGCGCTTCTGCAAGGCCGGCACCTCGGCCAGCGACATTTCCACGCCAAGGTCGCCGCGCGCCACCATGATGGCGTCGGAAAGCTCCACCAGCTCGGTGAGGTGCTCCACCGCCGCCGGCTTCTCCATCTTCAGCATGACCGCGGCGCGGTCCTTGATGAGGCCGCGCGCCTCGTGGATGTCCTCCGGGCGCTGCACGAACGAGAGGGCGATCCACTCCACCCCCGCCGCGCAGGCGAACTCCAGGTCCTTGCGGTCCTTCTCGGTCAGCGGGGAGAGCGGCAGCACCACGTCGGGGATGTTGAAGCCCTTGTTGTTGGAAAGCTTGGTGCCGGCCACCACCTGGGCCTCGATGAAGCCGTCCCCCTTCTTGATGACCTTCAGGCGCACCTTGCCGTCGTCGCACAGCACGGTGGAGCCCACGGTGAGGGCCTCGAGGATGTCCGGATGTGGGATCGGCACCCGCGTCTCGTCGCCGGGCCGGTCCACGTCGGCATCGAAATGCAGGATGTCGCCGGGCTTGAGGGCGATGGCGCCGTCCTTGAACCGGCCGATGCGCAGCTTGGGGCCCTGCATGTCGGCGATGACGCCGATGGGCCGGTTCATCTCCTTCTCCAGCCGCCGGATGCGGTCCAGCACCACCCCGTGGTCGGCCTGGGTGCCGTGGCTGAAATTGAGGCGGAACACGTCCACGCCCGCCAGGAACAGGGCCTTGAGCTTCTCCTCGCTGTTGGAGGCCGGGCCGACGGTGGCGACGATCTTGGTGGCCCGCTGGCGCTTGAGGATGGGTGGACGCTTGCTCGGCATGGGGCTTTTCCTCCGGTCCCGCGTTGTGTCACGCGGTGTCGTGCGTCTGTAGGGCGCGCTCCCGGGGAATCGATTCCCCGGAGGCGGATCCGGCTCTAGCGGCATCATGCGCGCGCTTCGTGTACGCATAAAGTCGCATAAGCGGCAGCAAGACTGCCCCATGGCGCGGCGCCCCGCACCCCTCGCGCGCGACAAAGCTCCTTTAACGCCGCGCGGCCCCTGGCCGGCGAGGGCGCCGCGCCCGGCCCGTTTCTGGAAGTGCTCCAGCCAGCAACTAGTTGCTATCGGCATCCCCCGCCGCGATGTCCAATCGCCCCATGATGTCGTCTGCCCCCACCCGTCCCGTGCCCGAGATCGAGGAGATCCGCCTCGACAGGGACAAAGGCCGCCTCACCCTCGCCTTCGCCGGCGGACGGGCGGACCTTTCGGCGCCGCGGCTGCGCGCCGCCTGCCGCTGCGCCGCCTGCCTCGCCGCGCGGGCGCAGGGGCGCTTCACCGCGGACTTCTCCGGCATCACCCTCGCCGGCGTCGCCCCCTTCGGGGCGCACGGCCTGAACCTGACCTTTTCCGATGGCCACGCGCGCGGGGTCTACCCCTTCGCCTACCTCCTCGCCCTCGCGGCGGATGGGGCCGCAACCGACCTTCCAGAGGTGACCTCATGAGCGAGACTGGACCTGAGATCGTCGAGACCGACATCCTCGTCATCGGCGGCGGCACCGGCGGCCCCATGGCCGCCATCAAGGCCAAGGAGAAGAATCCCGGCCTCAAGGTGGTGCTGATGGAGAAGGCCAACGTGAAGCGCTCCGGCGCGGTCTCCATGGGCATGGACGGGCTGAACAACGCCGTCATCCCCGGCTACGCCACCCCCGAGCAGTATGTGAAGGAGATCACCGTCGCCAATGACGGCATCGTCCACCAGAAGGCGGTGATGGCCTATGCCACGGGCTCCTACCCGATGATCCAGTACCTGGATTCCATCGGCGTGAAGTTCGAGAAGGACGGCTCCGGCGAGTACAACGTGCGCAAGGTTCACCACATGGGCACCTATGTGCTGCCCATGCCCGAGGGCCACCACGTCAAGAAGGCGCTCTACCGCCAGCTGCGCCGCCACCAGGTGCTGGTGACCAACCGCTACATGGCCACCCGCCTGCTGAATGCACCGGACGGCCGCATCGCCGGCGCCATCGGGGTGAACACCCGCACCGGCGAGTTCCTGGTGGTGCGGGCCAAGTCGGTCATCCTCGCCTGCGGCGCCGCCGGGCGGCTGGGGCTTCCCGCTTCCGGCTACCTGTTCGGCACCTACGAGAACCCGGCCAATTGCGGCGACGGCTATGCCATGGCCTACCATGCGGGCGCGGGCCTCGCGAACCTCGAATGCTACCAGATCAACCCGCTCATCAAGGACTATAACGGCCCGGCCTGCGCCTACGTCACCGGCCCGTTCGGCGGCTACACCGCCAACAACAAGGGCGAGCGCTTCATCGAGTGCGACTACTGGTCGGGCCAGATGATGAAGGAGTTCTACTCGGAGCTGCAGAGCGGCAACGGCCCGGTCTTCCTCAACATGACGCACCTGGCCGAGGAGACCATCTCCGAGATCGAGACCATCCTGCACTCCAACGAGCGGCCCTCGCGCGGGCGCTTCCACGAGAAGCGCGGCACCAATTACCGCGAGAAGATGGTAGAGATGCACATCTCCGAGATCGGCTTCTGCTCCGGCCACTCGGCCTCGGGGGTGTGGGTGGACGAGAACGCCCGCACCACGGTGGCCGGCCTCTACGCCGCCGGCGACATGGCGAGCGTGCCGCACAATTACATGCTCGGCGCCTTCGTGAACGGCGGCATCGCCGGCCAGGACGCGGCCGACTACTGCGCCTCCACCGACCTGCCCGCCTACGACCCGGCGGACGTCATCGCCGAGCAGGAGCGGGTGCTCGCCCCCACCCGCCGCGACGACGGCCTCACGCCGAACGAGATGGAATACAAGACCCGCCGCCTGGTGAACGACTATCTCCAGCCGCCGAAGGTGACCGCCAAGTACAAGATCGCCCAGATGCGCTTTGCCGAGATCCGCGACGACCTCAACGCCCTGTGCGTGAAGGACCCGCACGAATTGATGCGGGCGCTGGAGCTGCAATCCATCCTCGATTGCGCCGACATGGCGGCGGCCGCCTCGCTCTACCGCACCGAGAGCCGCTGGGGCCTCTACCACTGGCGCGTGGACCACCCGGCCACCGACAACGAGAACTGGTTCTGCCACACCCTCCTCTACAAGGACGAGATGGGCCGCATGGCCCACAGGAAGCGCGCCGTGGACCCTTATGTGGTCGACATCCCCGAGGAAGAGATGGGCGCCTACCACCAGCTGCGCACCCCGGCGCTGGCCGCCGAGTGATCCCGCCGAATCCCGATTTCCGGAGCCTGCCCCATGCCGTTCGCCAACCACCCCACCTCCGTCCCGGTCACCGTGGACGACGAGAAGTGCATCGCCGAGAAGGGCTGCCGCGTCTGCATCGACGTGTGCCCGCTGGACGTGCTCGCCATCAACCCGGCCTCCGGCAAGGCGCACATGAAATATGACGAGTGCTGGTACTGCATGCCGTGCGAGGTGGACTGCCCCACCGGCGCGGTGAAGGTCGAAATCCCCTATCTGCTGCGGTGAGGCGCGCCATGCCCATCTTCGACGACTTCGACGACGATTTCGACGCCGTGGCCGAGCGCGCCCGTGACCCCGATGCCGGCATCCGCCGGGTGGCCATGCTGGGCCTCGCCGAGAGCGTGGACCCCGGCGCGGTGGACCTGCTGCTGGCCGGCCTGAAGGACACGGATGCCGATGTGCGCGAGGCCGCCGCCAAGGCGCTGGACGAGCATGCCGGCCTGCCCGCCGCCCTCGGCCTCATCGACGCGCTGGACGATGCGGCGGAGGCGGTGCGCCTCGCCGCCGCCGAGAGCCTCGCCGACAAGAAGGAGCCGGCCTCCGCCCCGCGCCTGATCGCGCGGGCGCAGGAAAACACCGGCCCGCAAAGCGCCTTCGTACGCACCGCCGCCTTGCGCGCCCTGCGCGACATGCAGGACCCCGCCGCCATGCCGGTGGCGCTGGCCGCCCTCACCGATCCGGAGATCGCCGTGCGCCGCGAGGCCCTCGGCGTGCTCGGCTATCTGAAGGCCGACGCGGCCCTGCCGGCGCTGCTGCTCGCCGCCACCGACCCGGAAGCGGCGGTGCGCCGGGCGGTGATGGCCGCGCTGGTGTTCGTGAAGAGCGGCACCGCCGGGGTGCCGGCCCTCATCGCCGGGCTCAAGGACGCCCACTGGCAGGTGCGCGAGGAAGCCGCCTTCTCCATCGGCAAGGCCAAGCTGCCGGAGGCGGTGGACCCGCTGATGCGCGCCGCCAACGACGATGCCTGGCAGGTGCAGGCCAAGGCGGTGAACGCGCTGGGCAAGCTCAAGGCCCGTGCGGCGGTGCCGGTGGTGGCCGATGCCCTCGGCCATGACCTCAGCAACGTGCGCAAGGAGGCCGCCGCCGCCCTCGGCGAGATCGCCGATCCCTCAGCCGTGGGCGCGCTGGAAGCCGCCTTCGACGATCCCGATCCCGACGTGCGCAAGCTGGTGCGCTGGGCGCTGGAGCGCTGCCGCGCGGCGGCGTGAGACGGCGGGGGACGGCTTCGGCCCCCTTCCGGCGACCGGGTCCTGAACCGGGGCCCTCGGTTCCCCCGACCCCCGTCATGCCCTCAAGCACCCGTCATGCCCGGCCGCCGGGGCACTGTTTCGCAAAGCCGCTCCCGGCCCAGCCGCGTGGATGGCCGGGACAAGCGCGGCCATGACGATGGTGAAAGACGGCCCGCCGCGCGCCCTCGGGGCGCACAAGGGGCACCCCCGTCATGAAACCGAACCAAGCCCCTGGCACTTCTTCAACCGAAGCCGGCGCGCACGCGCCGGCGAAGGGGAGGAACGCGCATGGCCAACGGAACGGCGACGCAAACGACCGGGCCGCTCTGGTGGCAATCCGGCGTGGTCTACCAGATCTATCCCCGCTCCTTCCAGGACACCGACGGCGACGGCGTGGGCGACCTGTCCGGCATCCTCTCCCGCCTCGATTATCTCGCGGATCTCGGCATCGACGCCATCTGGATCTCGCCCCTCTATCCCTCGCCCATGGCGGACTTCGGCTATGACGTGGCCGACCACACCGCCATCCATCCGCTGTTCGGCACGCTGGCCGATTTCGACGCGCTGGTGGCCGGCGCCCATGCGCGCGGGCTGAGGATCATCCTGGATTTCGTGCCCAACCACACCTCGGATCAGCACCCGTGGTTCGTGGACGCGCGCGCCGGCCGCGGCAGCGCGAAGCGCGACTGGTACATCTGGCGCGATCCCGGCCCGGACGGCAGGCCGCCCAACAACTGGCTCTCCGAATTCGGCGGCAGCGCCTGGGAATTGGATGCGGCGAGCGGGCAATATTACTACCATGCCTTCCTGAAGGCGCAGCCGGACCTCAACTGGCGCAACCCGGACGTGGTCGCGGCCATGCACGGCGTGCTGCGCTTCTGGCTCGATCGCGGCGTGGACGGCTTCCGCATCGACGCCCTGTGGCATGTGATCAAGGACGCGGACTTCCGCGACAACCCGGAGAATCCGGAATTCCACGAGGGCATGAACCCGCACGCGCGCCTCACGCATCTTTATACCGGCGACCGGCCCGAGGTGATGGAGGTGATCCGGGGCTTCCGCACCCTGGCCGATTCCTATGACGGCGACCGCGTGCTCATCGGCGAGGCCTACCTGCCGCTCCACCGCATCGCCGCCTATTACGGCGAGGACGGCAAGGGCGTGCATCTGCCGTTCAACTTCACCCTGCTGGCCGCACCCTGGACCGCAGGCGAGCTCGGGCCGCTGATCGCCGCCTACGAGGCGGTCATTCCCGAGGGGGGCTGGCCCAACTGGGTGCTCTCCAACCACGACCGCCCGCGCGTCGCCGGCCGCCTCGGGCCGGACCAGGCGCGCGTCGCCGCCATGCTGCTGCTCACCCTGCGCGGCACGCCCACCCTCTATTACGGCGACGAGATCGGCATGACCCAGGTGGCGATCCCGCCGGAGCGGGTGCAGGACCCGTTCGAGAAGAACGTGCCGGGCCTCGGCCTCGGCCGCGACGGGGCGCGCACGCCCATGCAATGGGATGGCGGCCCCTTCGCCGGCTTCTCCACCGTGGAGCCGTGGCTGCCGCTGGCGGACGACTACACCGAGCTCAACGTGCGGGCCGAGCAGCACGAGCCCGGCTCCATGCTGGCGCTGACGCGGGCGCTTCTGGCCCTGCGCCGGGCCCATCCGGCGCTGAGCACCGGATCGTGGCTGCCGCTGGCCGCCGCCGGCGACCTCCTCGCCTATCTCCGGCAGGGCGACGGCGAGACCTTCCTGGTGGCGCTGAACCTCGGGGGCGAGCCGTTGAGCGCGGCCTTTCCCGAGGCGGCGGCGAAGGGCCGCGTGCGGCTCTCCACCTTCTGCGACCGCCGGGAGGAGGCGGTGGGCCAGACCATCGACCTGAGGCCCAACGAGGGGGTGGTGGTGGGGCTGACGGGCTGATCCCTAAAGCATGCCGATGGAGATCCACGGCACCGCCGCCACCACGATCAGCCCCACGAACAGGGCCACCAGATACGGCCAGATGGCGCCGATGGCGGCGTCTGGCGAGACGTTGCCGATCTTGCAGGCGAGGTAGAAGCCGATGCCGATGGGCGGCGTCATCAGCCCGATGTTCATGGCGGTGACGATGACCATGGAATAGTGCACGTCATTGATGCCGAGCTGCCGGGCGATGGGGTACATGAGCGGCGCCATGAGCACGATGGCGGGCAGGCCTTCCAGGATGCAGCCCAGCACCAGGAACACCACGATGCTCACGGCCAGGAAGCCGATCCACCCGCCCGGCAGCCCGGCCATGAAGGCGGCCAGCGCGCTGGCGATGCCGGCCTGGGTGATGGCCCAGGCCATGGCCACCGCGCAGGCCAGGATGACCAGGATCGCCCCGGTGAGGGCCGCCGTCTCCACCAGCATGGAATAGAAGGTGCGCCGCGAGATGCCGCCATAGAGCACCATGCCCACGAACAGGGCGTAGACGACGGCGATGGTCGACACCTCGGTGGCGGTGGCGACACCACCCGACACCGCGCTGCGGATCAGGAACGGCAGAACCAGCGCCGGCGCGGCCACGAGCAGGGTCCGCCACACGACACCGACACTGGGACGACGCACCCCCGTCATGTCCTCGTCGCGTGCCTTGATGCGGGCGAGCGCGGCCAGCACCGCCAGCAGCACCATGGCGACGATGAAGCCGGAGGTGAACAGCGCCGCGATCGACACCCCGGCCACGGAACCCAGCACGATCAACACGATGGAGGGAGGTACCGTGTCCGCCATGGCGGCGCCGGTGGCCAGCAGCGCGATCATCTCCTTCGGCTGGTGCCCGCGCCGCTTCATCTCCGGGAACAGGGCCGGGGCAACGGTGGCCATGTCCGAGACCTTGGACCCGGAAATGCCTGAAACGACGAACAAAGATCCCAGAAGCACGTAGGACATGCCCGCCTTCACATGGCCGAGCAGGGAGGCCAGGAAGTCGACGATCGCCTTGCCCATCCCGGTATGGTCGAGGATGCAGCCGAGCAGCACGAACACTGGAACGGACAGGAGAATGAGGCTGCTCATGCCCTCGTCCATGCGGCCGATCATCACCATCAGCGGCACATGGGTGGCGAAGGCGAGATAGCAGACCGTGCCGATGCCGAAGCAGAAGGCGATGGGCACCCCGGCGGCCAGCGCCGCCACCACAAAACCCACCAGGAACAACACGATAGCGCCATTTCCGGCCTTCGCCAGCATGGGGCTCGCGAGCCACAGGGCCGCGAGCACCGCGGCGATGAAACCAAGGCAGATGGCGAGGTCGCGCACGCTCGAGCGCCGCACCGCATGGGCCACCGCCAGCGCCGCCATGGCGCAGATGCCCACCGGCAGGGCCGCGGCGCGCAGGCTGCCGGGAATGCCCAGGGCGGGCAGGGTGATGAAGCTCTCCTCCACCGCATAATCGTAGGCGGGATAGGCGATGGCGAGGAGGAAGGCGGCGACCAGCAGCAGGGCGAAGGTCTCGACGAACCGCTCCGCCCGGGGCGGCAACGCCTTCAGGAACAAGGTGAGGCGCAGATGCTCGTTGCGGTCGATGGCGATGACCGAGCCCAGCATGGCGAGCCAGATGAAGCAGATGGACGCCACCTCGTCGCCCCAGATGATGGGGAAGGCGAAGATGTAGCGCGACAGCGCCCCGGCGAGCAGCAGGCTCACCACCACCAGCAGCAGCAGGGCGGCGACGGCTTCCACCGGCCGCATGAAGCGCGAGCCCGCGCGCGCGCCTTGGCCGGCGGCGGCGAGGGCGAGCGTGTCTTCGGCGGTGGCCATGGCAGCGTTTCCGTTACGGTATTTCGAGCGCGCAGCGCTCCCTCGAGGCGTGGACGCGGATGCATTTTTTGAAGGTCATACCCCGGCGCGGCCGGCGCATCCACCCGTGCCGTGCACGGCGCCCGGGCCCCCCGGCCCCGGCCACGCCGGCGCGTGTCCGGACAACAGGGCGGCCCGAAGGGTCTTCGCAATGCCGAACGCGCAAGGTTGCGCGTCCGCTGGCCGTCGCGTGCGCGAGAAGCGGCAGCGATCCCTCGCTCAGGACAGCTTGCCGGTGTATTTCTCGAGGATGGCCCAGGCCTCGTCGCCGTACTTGCCCTTCCATTCGGCGTAGAAGCCCGCCTTGCGCAGCTGGTCGCGGAAGCTGTCGACCTTGGGCTCGTTGAAGGCGAGGCCCTTCTCGCCCAGTTCCTTGCGCAGCGTGTTGTTGAGGGCGAACACGTCCTCGCGCTGCTTCAGGCCGGCCTCGTTGATGTTCTTCGCCACGATGGCCCGCAGGTCCTCCGGCAGGCGCTCGAACGCCCGGCGGTTGGCGAGGAACCAGAAGCCGTCCCACATGTGGTTGGTGAGGGAGCAGTATTTCTGCACCTCGTAGAGCTTCGCCGTGGCGATGATGGCGAGCGGATTCTCCTGCGCGTCCACGGTGCGGGTCTGCAGCGCGGTATAGACCTCGGCGAAGTTGAGGCTCGCCGGCGCGCTGTCGAACGCCTTGAACATGGAGGTCCACAAAGGCGACACCGGCACGCGGATCTTCAGCCCCTTGAGGTCGGCCGCCGTCTCGATCGGCTTGGTGGAGGTGGTGATCTGGCGGAAGCCGTTGTCCCAGATCTTGTCCATGGCGACGATGCCGGCCTTGGAGATCTGCCCGCGCACATAGGCGCCGAGCTCGCCGTCCATGGCCTTCCACACGGTCGCATAGTCCGGGAAGGCGAAGCCGATGCCGCTCACCGAGGCGTTGGGCACCAGGGTGGAGAGAATGAGCGGGGAGAGGGTGAAGAACTCGATCCCGCCCGAGCGCAGCTGGCTCAGCATGTCGGTGTCGCCGCCGAGCTGGCTGGAGGGGAAGATCTTGATCTCCACCTTGCCGCCCGTCTCAGCCTTGATCTTGTCCGCCATCTCGTTGGCGCGCACGTTCATGGGGTGCGTGATCGGCAGGTTGTTGGCGTACTTGTAGGAGAACTCGGCGCTCTGCGCCCGCGCGACGAAGGGAGCGAACACGCCTCCCGCCAGCGCGCCGGCGGCGCTCGCCTGCAAAAGGGTGCGACGGGTCAGCGACATGCTCACGGCTCCTCCTTGTGCGGTCCGTTCGGACCTGTTTCCTCACGTGGGTCCAATATATGGACCTCTTTTCCCGGCGCCCATGCTGGCCCGCTTGTGGGATTTTCGCAAGGGGGGTAAGGTCGTGGCAGACGCTGCGCTGCGGCGATCTCAACGAAATCAAGAGCTAGGTCCACATACTGGATCATGGGAGAGCGCGTGGGACGGCCACCAAAGCCCCCGCATGCCCGGGCCGGCAGTCGACCCCGGACAGTCGCCGGGGCCACCGCCGAAGCCGCTGGCGGGGGAACGCAGAGCATCGAGCGCGCCGTCGCGCTTCTCCTGCTGGTGGGCCGCGCCGCGCCGGACGGCGCCCGGCTCGCCGACCTCGTGGCGCAATCGGCCCTGCCCAAGCCCACGGTGCGGCGGGTGCTGCTCGCCCTCGTGCGCACCGGCCTCCTCGATCAGGACGAGACGACCCGCCGCTATCATGTGGGGCCCGAGGCCTACCTGCTCGGCACGCTGGCCGGCTCGCGCTACGGCATCCACGCCCTCGCCCTCGAACGCCTGTCGCGCATCGCCCGCGCCACCGGCGATTCCGTCTTTCTCTCGGTGCCGCGCGGCACCCTTTCCGTGTGCCTCCACCGCGAGGAGGGCACCTATCCCATCCGCACCCACGCCTTGCAGGCCGGCGACCGGCACCCGCTGGGCATCGGCGCCGGGGGCCTCGCCATTCTCGCCGCGCTGCCCGACGCGGAGATCGAGCGCAGCCTCGCCGCCAACGCCGAGGCACTCGCCAGCCATTATCCCGGCCATACCGCGCCGATGCTGCGGGAGGCGGTGGCCGTCACCCGTGCCCGCGGCTATGCGCTCAATCCGGGCCTGTACGTGGCCGGCTCCTGGGGCATCGGCGTCGTCGTACGGGGGCCGGACGGCCGCCCCGCCGGGGCGCTCTCCCTCGCCGCCATCGAGAGCCGTCTTTCGGCCGACCGGCAGCGGGAGCTGGTGCCGCTGCTGAAGCGGGAGGCCGAAGCCCTGGAAGCTGCCCTCGGCCGCCGTGCGTCGCCGGAACGCCCGGCTCCCGTCCACCCCGCCGGCCGCGCCGTCGCGAAGGCCGATCCCTGATGCCCGTCTCCCATGCCATCGCCGCGCCAGCGTGCCGGCACCTCTGCCCGGAGTGACCATGTCCGTCGACCTGCCCTCCCCCTCCCTGCCCTCCCCGGCATCCCCCGAAGGCGGGGTCGCCCGCTCCAGCCGGCGGGTGATGAACCTCTCCCATTTCCTGCGTCAGGCGGCGCGCCGCTTCCCCACGCACATCGGCTTCGTGGACGGGCCGCGCACCACCACCTGGGCGCAGATGGACGCGCGGGTGGACGCCATGGCGGCGGCGCTGGCCGAGCGCGGGATCGGCAAGGGCGACCGCATCCTCGTGCAGTCGAAGAACTGCCTTGAAATGTTCGAGAGCATGTTCGCCGCCTTCCGCCTCGGGGCGGTATGGGTGCCCACCAATTTCCGCCAGACGCCGGGGGAGGTCGCCTATCTCGCCTCCGCCTCCGGAGCCACCGCGATGATCTGCCATCGCGACTTTCCCGAGCATGTCGCCGCCGTGCGCGAGGCGACGCCGTCGGTGGAGACGGTCATCGCCATTGGCGAGGCGGATTTCGGCCCCGACTATGACGGCCTCGTCTCCGGCTGGCTGGGCCGAAAGGCGCCGGTGGCGGACGTGGAGCACGACGACCCGTGCTGGTTCTTCTTCACCTCCGGCACCACCGGAAGACCGAAGGCGGCGGTGCTCACCCACGGCCAGATGGCGTTCGTGGTGACCAACCACCTGTGCGACCTGATGCCCGGCACCACGCAGGCCGACGCCTCCCTGGTGGTGGCGCCTCTGTCCCACGGGGCCGGCGTGCACCAGCTGGCGCAGGTGGCGCGCGCGGTGAAGACCATCCTCATGCCCTCCGAGCGGTTCGACGCGGGAGAGGCCTGGCGGCTGGTGGAGGAATGGCGCGTCACCAACATGTTCACCGTGCCCACCATCACTAAGCTGCTGGCCGAGCACCCGGCGGTGAACCAGTACGACCATTCATCGCTGCGCTACGTCATCTATGCCGGCGCCCCCATGTACCGGGAGGATCAGAAGCGGGCGCTCAAGGCTCTGGGCAAGGTCCTGGTGCAGTATTTCGGCCTCGGCGAGGTCACCGGCAACATCACCGTCCTGCCGCCCGCCCTGCATGATCCCGAGGACGGGCCAAGCGTGAAGCTCGGCACCTGCGGATTCGAGCGCACCGGCATGCAGGTCCAGATCCAGGACGCGGAAGGCCGGGAGGTCGCCCCCCTCGAGACCGGCGAGATCTGCGTGTGCGGGCCCGCCGTCTTCGCCGGCTACTACGACAACCCGGAGGCCAACGCGAAGTCGTTCCGCGACGGCTGGTTCCGCACCGGCGACCTCGGCCACATGGACGCGGAGGGCTTCGTCTACATCACCGGGCGCGCCTCGGACATGTACATTTCCGGGGGCTCCAACGTCTATCCGCGCGAGGTGGAGGAGAAGATGCTGACCCATCCCGCCGTCGCCGAGGTGGCCATCCTCGGCGTGCCGGACCGCATGTGGGGCGAGGTGGGCGTCGCCGTCTGCGTGCTGCGGGAGGGCGCATCCGTCACCGAGGAGGAGCTGATCCAGTTCCTCGACGGCAAGGTCGCCCGCTACAAGCTGCCGCGCCGCATCCATTTCTGGGATGCGCTGCCCAGGAGCGCCTACGGCAAGATCACCAAGAAGATGGTGCGCGAGGCCCTGGCGGAGCGCGGCCTCCTCGAAACCGATGAAGCGCGCTCCGCCTGAGGCCGGGCGTCGCCGCCGTTGACGTTGCCGCAGGGCACGCCATCGTCGTCTTTCGGCGGCGCAGTGATTCCGGCGCGCCGCAGGGAGGCCGAAGTGGACGACACCGCGCGGATCTTCGACCTCGCCATCGTCGGCGGCGGCATCAACGGCTGCGGCATCGCCCGCGATGCCGCAGGCCGCGGCCTGTCGGTGGTGCTGTTCGAGAAGGCGGACCTTGCGTCGGGAACCTCCTCCGCCTCCACCAAGCTGATCCACGGCGGGCTGCGCTATCTCGAATATTACGAGTTCCGCCTGGTGCGCGAAGCGCTCGCGGAGCGCGAGGTGCTGTGGGGCATCGCCCCACACATCGTCTGGCCGCTGCGCTTCGTGCTGCCGCACCATCCGGGCCTGAGGCCTGCCTGGCTGCTGCGCCTCGGCCTGTTCATCTACGACCACCTCGGCGGCCGACGCCTGCTGCCGCCCACCCGCAGTCTCGATCTCACCCGCGACGCGGCCGGCGCGGCACTACGTCCGGACCTCACGCACGGCTTCGAATATTCCGACTGCTGGGTGGAGGATTCCCGACTGGTGGTGCTGAACGCCCGTGATGCGGCGGAGCGCGGCGCCTCCATCCGCCCGCGCACCCGCGTCGCCAGCGCCCGTCGCGAGGGGGGCCTGTGGGAGATCGACACCGCGGCGGACGGCCGGCATGAGCGCGTCTCCGCCCGCGTGCTGGTGGATGCCGCCGGCCCCTGGGCGGGCGATGTGCTGGACGCCCTGAAGGTGAAGACGCCGGCGCATCTGCGCCTGGTGCAGGGCAGCCACATCGTGGTGCCGCGCCTCTACGCGCACGATCGCTGCTACATCTTCCAGAATGCCGACGGACGCATCGTCTTTGCCATTCCCTACGAGGGCGAGTTCACCCTCATCGGCACCACCGACCGGGACTATCACGGCCGGCCCGAGGACGTGGCGGCGAGCCCGGAGGAGATCGCCTATCTGTGCGCGGCGGCAAGCGAGTATTTCGCCGCCGCCATCACCCCCGCGCAGGTGGTGTGGACCTATTCCGGCGTGCGCGCCCTGTTCGACGACGGCGCCGGCAACGCGCAGGCGGCGACGCGCGACTACGTGCTTGAGCTCGACGCCCCGGACGACGGCGCCGCGCCGCTCCTTTCCGTCTTTGGCGGCAAGATCACCACCTACCGGCGCCTCGCCGAGGCCGCCCTCCACCGCCTCGCCCCGCATCTGCCGCCCCTGGGTCCGGCCTTCACCGCCACCGCGCCGCTGCCCGGCGGAGACTTTCCGCGGCAGGGCTTCGAGGACCTGGTGCGGGCGCTACGCGCGCGCTTTCCCGTCCTCGACCCGGCCTTGCTGCGCCGGCTGGCCCGCGCCTACGGCACCTCCGCCTTCCGCCTGCTCGACGGGGTGAGGGACGAGGACGATCTCGGCGACTGGTTCGGCGCGCATCTGTGCACGCGGGAGGTGGACCATCTCATGGACCACGAATGGGCCGCGACCGCCGACGACGTGCTGTGGCGCCGTTCGAAGCTCGGCCTGCGCACGTCGCCGCCGGAGGCCGCCGCCCTCGCGGCCTACATGCAGGCCCGGCGCACGCGCCGGTGAGACCAAAAATCCCCCGGGAGGACCCATTGGCCGCCTACATCCTCGCCATCGACCAGGGCACCACCTCGTCCCGCGCCTTGCTGGTGCGCCCGGACGGGTCCGTCGCGGCGCTCGCGCAGGAGGAGCTGCCGCAACACTTCCCCGCCTCGGGCCAGGTGGAGCAGGAGGCGGAAGACATCTTCGGCACCGTGCTCAGATGCTGCCGCGCGGTGCTGGACAAGACCGGCGCGGGGGCGTCCGACATCGCCGCCATCGGCATCACCAACCAGCGCGAGACGACGCTGGTGTGGGAGCGGGCCACCGGCCGCGCCATCCACCGCGCCATCGTCTGGCAGGACCGGCGCACGGCCGACCTGTGCGCGCGGCTGGAGGCGGAGGGCCACGGGACGCTGGTGCGCGCCCGCACCGGCCTCGTCATCGACCCGTATTTCTCCGCCACCAAGATCGGCCACATCCTCGACGCCGTGCCCGGTGCCAGAAAGCGTGCCGAGCGGGGGGAACTCGCCTTCGGCACGGTGGATTCGTTCCTGCTGTTCCGCCTCACCGGCGGGCGCGTCCACGCCACCGACGCCACCAACGCCTCGCGCACCATGCTGTTCGACATCCATGCTGGCGCCTGGGACGACGACCTGCTCGCCCTGTTCGACGTGCCGCGTGCCGTGCTGCCCGAGGTCCGGGACTGCGCCGCCGAGTTCGGAACGACCGATCCGGCCGTGTTCGGCGCGGCGGTCCCGGTGCGCGGCATCGCCGGCGACCAGCAGGCGGCCATGGTCGGGCAGGCGTGCTTTGCGCCCGGCATGGTCAAGTCCACCTACGGCACCGGCTGCTTCGCCCTGCTCAATACGGGCGCGACGCCGGTCGCCTCGAACAACCGGCTCCTGACCACCATCGCCTACCAGATCGACGGACGGCGCACCTATGCGCTGGAAGGCTCCATCTTCGTCGCCGGGGCGGCGGTGCAGTGGCTGCGCGACGGCCTGAAGATCATCGCTCATGCCCGGGACTGCGACCCCCTCGCATCGGCGGCGGACGCGGGGCAGGACGTGATCCTGGTGCCGGCCTTCGTCGGGCTCGGCGCGCCCTACTGGCGGCCGGACGTGCGCGGCGCCCTGTTCGGTCTCACCCGCGCCACCGGCCCCGCGGAGCTGGCGCGGGCGGCGCTGGAAAGCGTGTGCTTCCAGACCTGCGACCTCATCGACGCCATGCGCGCCGACTGGCCCGGCGACGACAATGACACGGTGCTGCGGGTGGATGGCGGCATGGTGGCGTCCGACTTCACCATGCAGCGCCTCGCCGACCTCCTCGGCGCCCCGGTGGACCGGCCGGCGGAGAAGGAAACCACCGTTCTCGGCGCGGCCTATCTCGCCGGACTGACGTCCGGCTTCTTCCCCCCGCCGGACGCTTTTGCCGCTCAATGGCGGCTCGACCGCCGCTTCACCCCGGCCATGCCGGACGAGGCCCGCGCCCGGCGCCTTTCGGCATGGCGCGCGGCGGTCGGATCGCTTCTCGGCTGAGGCTCAGCGCAGGAAGCCGACGGAGATCCACGGCACGGCGGCGACCACGATGGTGCCGAGGAGCAGCGCCAGCATGTAGGCGAGGATCGGCCGCATGCCCTCCGCCGGCTCCACCCGGCCGATGACGCAGGCGGCGTAGTAGCCCACGCCGAACGGCGGCGCGAACAGGCCGATGCCCATGGCGAGGATCACCACCATGGCGTAGTGCACCTCATGGATGCCCACCGCCCGGGCGATGGGAAACAGCAGCGGCCCGAACAGCACGATGGCCGGGATGCCCTCCAGCACCGAGCCCAGCACCACGAAGGCGACGATGGACACCGCCATGAAGGTCACCGCCCCGCCCGGCAGGCCCTTCATGGCCTCGGCGAGGGCATGGGAGAAGCCGGACTGGGTGAGCCCCCACGCCATGCCGGTGGCAGTGCCGATGATCAGCAGGATCGCCCCCGACAGGCACGCCGTGTCCACCAGCATGGGCTTGAGACGGCGCCAGTCGAACTGGCGGTAGACCAAGAGGCCCGCCAGCACCGAATAGACGATGCCGATGGTGGAGACCTCGGTGGCGGTGGCCACCCCTTCCACCACGGCGGCGCGGATGACGAAGGGCAGCGCGAGGGCCGGCAGGGCGATGAGCAGGGTGCGCCGGATCTCCGCCCCGGGTGCCCGGCGCACCTGGCTGAGATCCTCCCCGCGATAGCGGTGCCACACCACGAAGCCCAGCGTGAGCGCCAGCACCGCGCTGGGCAACAGGCCGCCGGTGAACAAAGCGGCGATGGACACGCCCGTCACCGAGCCGATGGTGATGAGCACCAGGCTCGGCGGAATGGTCTCGGTCTGCGCCCCGGTGGCAGCGAGCAGCGCCACGAGGTCGCCGGGCTTGGCGCCGCGCGCCTTCATCTCGGGAAACAGCACCGGGGCCACCGCCGCCATGTCCGCCGCCTTCGCCCCGGAGATGCCGGAGACCAGGTACATGGCGCCGATGAGCACGTAATGCAGGCCGCCGCGCACATGGCCGAGCAGGCTCGCCAGAAACGCCACCATGGCCTTCGCCATGCCCGTCATCTCGATGAGCAGGCCGAGGAAGACGAACAGCGGCACGGCCAGCAGGATGATGTGACTCATGCCCTCGTCCATGCGCCCGACCAGCACCGTCAGCGGCGTGCGGGTGGTGAGCGCCAGGTAGCCGAAGATGGCGAGGCCGAAGGCGAAGGCGATGGGGATGCCCGCGAGCACGCAGACCGCGACGATGCCGACGAAGAAGATCAGCAGGTTGTAGTTGCCGAGCTGCCGGAACAGCGGCTCCGCCAGCCAGAAGGCGACGCAGACAGCCGCGACCGTCGCCAGCGCAGCCAGGGCGGTGCGCGCGCTGCCGCCGCGCGCGAGGCGCAGCAGCCCGAACGCGATCATCAGGCAAAGGCCCACCGGCAAGGCCGCCGCGCGCCAGATGTTCGGGATCTCCAGCGCCGGTGTGGTGATGAAGATCTCGTCATACGCATAGTCGAGGGCGGACGGGATGAGGAAGACGAGGAAGGCCAGGGCCGCGCCGGTGGCCACCACGTCGAGGAAGGCCCGCGCGGGGGCCGGCGCCCCGGCGACGAGCGCGGTCATGCGCATGTGCTCGTTGCGGCGGAAGGCGACCACCGCGCCGAGCATGGCCAGCCACAGGAAGAGCAGGGAGGCGAGTTCGTCGGACCAGACGAGGGGCCGGTGCACGACGAAGCGCGCCACCACGCCGGCGAACAGGATCACCACCTCCGCGGCGACGAGCAGCGCCACCGCCAGCTCCACGCACCCGCCGAGGCCCGCATCGAGCACCGCGACGAGGCGGCCGAGCCACGAGGGAGGAGCGCCGGAGGCACTTTCGTCAGGGGCGAGGGAGGGATGGAGGCGAGGCTGGTCCATGGTCACGATGGGCGCGTCCCGAGGGCACAGCCGGAAGCGGGACACGTCGGCGGCGCCAGGCGGAGGGTGTGAACTGACGCTGCGGAAAGGCGTTGCTGCGGGCGATCGAAGAGCTGAACCCTGGCGAAACCGATGGCCTTCGGGAGCGAGGCGGCCACAGGCCGGCCGCGACGGCCCAACGTCATGTTCACCCTCCGGGAACTTGCGTTCCGGCAGCGTTTCCGAGCGGTGGTCCAGAAGCTGGACCTTATTGGTTATCCCGGCTGGAATGGCGTGCCGGCGCGACGGGCCCGCGCCACAGGCAACCGGTTCAGCCCGGGCCGCTAATGAGCGACGTCCGACCCTGCTTGTCAACCGCCGGAGACCGGGGCGCCGGTGCCCCCGGCTCAACCAGTCCACGTGCTGGACCGATCATCCATGGAAAGGGCGGCCCGGCCCGGCGGGCGCGAAAGCACGCCGCCGCCCGTCGGATCAAGGCCGGGCGGCGGTGTCTCACGCGGCGCCGACAGCGCCGATGACGGCGACGGCTACTTCACCAGCAGACAATTGCTCGCCTCGAGCGGGCGGAAGGCCTGGGCCGCGGGCACGGTGGCGATGAGCTTGTAGTAGTCGTACGCCCCCTTCGATTCGGACGGCGCCTTCACCTCGAACAGGTACATGTCGTGGATGGCCCGCCCGTCCTTGCGCACCGCGCCCTTGCCGAACAGGGCGTCGTCGGTGGGAATGGCCTTCATGGCCTCCACCACCTTGGTCCCGTCCTTGGCGCTGCCGACCTTCTCCACCGCCTTCAGATAGTGCAGCAGCCCGGCATAGACGCCCGCATGCACCATGTTGGGATAGCGCCCGCCGTTCTGTTCGGCGAAGCGCCTGGCGAAGGCGCGGGTGCTGTCGTTGAGGTCCCAGTAGAACGCCTCCGACAGCAGCAGCCCCTGGGCGGTTTCCAGACCCAGGGCGCTGATGTCGTTGAGCACCATGAGCATGGCGACGAGCTTCTGCCCACCCTTGACGATGCCAAACTCGGCCGCCTGCTTCACCGCGTTGATGGTGTCGGCGCCGGCGCTGCCGAGGCCGATCACCTTGGCGCCGGAGGCCTGGCCCTGCAGCAGGAAGGAGGACAGGTCGGAAGTGCCGAGCGGATGCTTCACCGTGCCCAGCACCTTGCCGCCGGCCGACTTGATGGCCTCGGAGGCATCGCGCTCCAGCGCATGGCCGAAGGCGTAGTCCACCGTGATGAAGTACCAGGTGTTGGCGCCGGACTTGGTCACCGCGTTGCCCACGGTATTGGCCTGGGCCCAGGTGTCGTAGGTCCAGTGCACGGTGTTGGGCGAGCAGTCCTTGCCGGTGAGGTCGGAGGTGCCGCCGCCGGAGATGATGAGCGCCTTGTTCTTCTGCCGGGCGATGGAGCTCACCCCCAGCGCCACGGCGGAATTGGGCACGTCCAGCACCGCGTCGACACCATCGGTGTCGAACCACTGTCGGGCGATGTTCACGCCGACGTCGGCCTTGTTCTGGTGATCGGCGGCGATAAGCTCGATGGGCATGCCCGCGACCTTGCCGCCGAAGTCGGCGATGGCCATCTTCGCGGCGATCACCGAGCCCGGCCCGGCGAAGTCCGACTGAACGCCGGACTGGTCGTTGAGCACGCCCACCTTCACGCTCTCTGCCCGCGCCGTCGTCGCGACCAGTACGGCAAGTGCCGTTGCCATCAGGCTTTTCCGCATTCCTCCCTCCCCGTTTCTTTCGATTTTTGCGACACGCGATCGGCCTCAGGCCCCCGGCGGCCTGAGCACCGCACCCTTCGACAGAGGCTGGACCAGCGCCGCGTACTGGCCGAGCCAGCCCCTGACCTTGCTGTGGTCCGGTGCCTTCCAGACGGTCCGGCGGGCGGCCAGCTCCGCCTCCGACACGTCGAGGTCCACCCGACGCGTCGTGATGTCGATGACGATCATGTCGCCGCTGGCGACGAGGGCGAGCGGACCGCCCTCGGCGGCCTCGGGCATGACCTGGCCGATGGTGATGCCGCTGTTGAGCCCGGACAGTTCCCCGTCGGTCACCACCGCCACGCCGCCGCCGAGGCCGGCGCCCACCAGGGCAGCCATGAAGCTGGCCGCGAACACCGTGCCCGGGCCGCCGCGGGGGCCGAGGCCGCGCAGCACCACCACGTCGCCGGCGGCGATGGAATGGGTCTCCAGCGCCTTGATGGCGGTGTTCTCATCCTCGAACACCCGGGCGCGGCCGGAGAAGCGGCGCACGTGCGCCGGCACCGCCGAGATCTTCACCACCGCGCCATCGGGGGCGAGGCTGCCGCGCAGGATGGCGAGGCCCGGCTCGGCGCGGAAGGGATCGGCCAGCGGGCGGATGAAGCGCCGGTCCGGCTCCGGCGCCTCGGCGAGGAGCTCGGCGAGGGGACGGCCCGAGACCGTCACCACCGAGGTGTCGAGCACCCCGGCCAGCTCCCGCATCACCCCCCGGCAGCCGCCGGCGGCATCGAGGTCCTCGATGCGGTGCGGGCCGTTGGGGCGCACGGTGGTGAGCTGGGGGATATCGGCCACCGCCTCCAGTTCCGCCACCACGTCGAAATCCATCTCCGCCTCGGAGGCCACCGCCGCCAGGTGCCGCACGCAGTTCACCGAGCATCCGGTGGCCACGGCGACGCGCAAGGCGTTGCGGAAGGCGGCGGGGGTGAGGATGTCGCGCGGGCGCAGGTCGCGGTTGACGAGGTCGACGATGGCGGCGCCGGAGCGGGCGGCATTGGCCATCAGCGCCTGCGAGCCGGCGCGAATGGGGGCGCTGCGCGGCAGGGCCATGCCCAGCGCCTCGGCGAGGACGTGCATGGTGTTGGCGGTGGCGAGGCCCGCGCACACGCCCGGCCCGGTGATGGCGCTGCAGGTCATGGCGGTGAGGTCGGCCAGGGAGATGGCGCCGGACTTCAGCGCGCCGACGCTCTTGTAGACCTCCTCGATGTCCACCTCCTTGCCGGCGCAATGGCCGCCGAGCTGGTAGCCGCAGGGCACCACGATGGAGGGGATGTTGAGGCGCGCCGCCGCCATGAGCTGGCCCGGCGTGGTCTTGTCGCAGGAGGCGAGCAGCACCATGCCGTCGAGCTCGGCGCCCTCCACCTGCACTTCCACGTCGTTCACCAGCAGGTCGCGGCTGGGCATGAGGTAGCGCGCCTGCCGCCCGGCGCTGGTGACGAAGTCGGACGGCGCCACCGTGCGGATCTCGAAGGGCAGCCCCCCGGCCTCGCGGATCGCCGCCTCCACCACGCGGCACACATCGTCGAGATGGGCGTAGCAGACCGACAGCTTGCTGGAGCTGTTGACGATGGCGATCTTCGGCTTCAGCAGGTCCGCCTCGCTGTAGCCCATGGCGAGCCACTGGGCGCGGCGCACGGCCCAGCGGGTGGTCCCCGGCTCGAAATTGCTGCGCAGGCGCGGCGTTGCGGCTGGCCCGGCGGCGGGTGACTTGGGCTCGGACATGTGCGGTCTCGTGTCAGTTGAGCTGGGCGCCCAGGGCGTTGAGGGCGGCGCGGATGTCCGCGCCGGAGGGCGGGGTGGCGAAGGGGTCGTCGCACAGGTGGTCGGCGACGAGGCCGATCGCCTGCCCGTAGCCGAAGCACTGGGCGGTGACGCGGGCCGAGGCCATGGCCTCGTGCTCGGCGGAGAGGCAGCGCCCGGCCATGAGGAGGCCGGTGCCCGTGGCCGGCAGGAAGCAGCCGAGGGGCACCTCGTAATAGTCGTCGAGGATCCAGTGGAGCTTCGGCTTCTCGCCCGAATGCAGCTCGATGGGCCAGGGCGAGCGGCAAATGCCGTCCGGCCGCTTGCGGGCGGAGGTGACATCATCATTGGCGAGGCGCTCGCGGCCGACGATCTGCCAGCTCTGGCGGATGCCCACCTGCACGCCGGTGTCGTTCACGAACGACGCCTCGCAGCCCTCGATATGGTCGCGGATGAAGCGGGCATATTCGCGCACCTGCAGGCGCCCCTCGATCTCCGCCTCGCTGAGGTCGGCGGCGCGGGTGGCGTCCAGCTCGCGGCCGTCGCGGCCGACGATGCGGGTGGCGTTGCACAGCAGCTCGCCGGGGCGCGGCGTGGGAAAGAGGAAGATCTTGGCGCGCGGCAGCGTGTAGGCGCCCGATGCGTTCAGATCGGAGATGAGATGCGACACGCGCTCGCCGAGAATGGAATCCGGCCCGTGGGCGGCCAGGAAGCGGGGCATGTCCACGCCGAGCACGCGGAAGATCATGGTGGGGTTCTGGATGGCGCCATCCTTCCCCTTGGTGAGGGCCCGGCCCGCCATGGCGGCCACGTCGGCGTCGCCGGAGGCGTCCACGGTCAGCTTCGCGCGGACCTCGATCGGCCCCTGCTTGGTGAACACCTCCACCCCCGCCACGTGATCCCCCTCGGCGATCACGCCGGTGACCGTGGCGTGGTAGAGCACGCGCACGCGGCCCTCGGCGGAAAGCAGGTGGTCGGAGGCCTCGCGCCAGACCAGCGGGTCGTGCACGCGCACGAAGGTCCTGCCGTACTGGACGGGATCGGTGAGGCCGCCCTTGGCCTCCATCACGGCGAGGAACTCGTCGACGAAGCCGTGCACCACCTGCTCGGGCCCGGCGTTGCGCCGCTCCGAGGCGGTGTAGAGGCCGCAGATGGTGCCGGAGAGGCCCGCCACGGCGGCGCCGCCCGAGAAGCCGTAGCGCTCGAGCAGCAGCACGGAGCGGCCCCGGCGGGCGGCGGCGATGGCGGCGGCAAGGCCGGCGGCGCCGCCCCCGACCACCAGAACGTCCGTCGACAGAACCTCCCTGGGCCTGGCGTCGCGCATGTTCCGTCCCTGCATGTGTTGATTGTTCAGATTATAATGTTAGCGCTAACTTGATAGCGCTAACACATTCCCTTTGTCAAGCGGCCGGAACGCCATATCTTCAGGGGAATCGCGGACGAGGGGGATCATGCGGCAGCGGCGGACGGGACGGGGCGGCGGCGCCACCATGGAAGACGTGGCGCAGGTGGCGGGTGTCTCGGCCATGACCGTCTCCCGCGTGCTGCGCCAGCCGGAGCTGGTGAACAAGGACCTCAGGGCCAAGGTGGAAGCCGCCATCCGCGAGACCGGCTACATCTACAATCTCGTTGCCTCCAGCCTCGCCTCGCAGCGCAGCGGCACCATCGCCCTCATCCTGCCGACGGTGGCGAGCTCCATCTTCTCCGACAGCGTCAAGGGCGTGTCGGACGTCTGCCGCGAGCGTTCGGTGCAGATGATCATGGCCGAGACCAACTACGTGCCGGCCGAGGAGGAGCGGGTGATCGAAGCCCTGCTGCGCCGGCGGCCGGACGGCTTCGTCATCGTCGGCGTGTCCCACACCCGCGCCACCCGTGACATGCTGGAGAAGTCCGGCGTCCCCGTGGTCGAGACCTGGGACGCGACCGCCACCCCCATCGACAGCCTGGTGAGCCTCTCCAACTTCGACGCCATGCAGGCGATGACGCAGGCGCTGGTGGCGGAGGGCTACCGGCGCATCGCCTTCGTCGGCACCGCCACCCGCGACCACCGCGCCCTCATGCGCGCCAGGGGGTATGAAGCCGGCATGGCCGCCGCCGGCCTCCCCGTCCCGGGCATCCTCGCGGCCGGCGATGTCACCAGCATGGGGTCGGGCGCGGCGGTGGCGGACGAGATCATGGCCCGCGGCGACCGGCCGGAGGCGGTGGTCTTCCTCAACGACGTGCTCGCCGCCGGCGCGCTCCTCGCGTTCCAGCGCAAGGGGCTGAGGGTGCCGGAGGACATCGCCGTCGCCGGCTTCGGGGGCTTCGACTTCGCCCGCCACCTCATCCCGTCGCTCACCACCGTGGACATTCCGCGCCAGGAGATCGGCCGGCGTGCGGCGCAGATCCTCCTCGACCGCATCGAGGGCAAGGCGCCCGCGGGCACCCTGCATGCGGTCGGCTTCGAGGTGGCGCTGCGGGAGAGCACCCGGCGGGTGCCGCGCTGAGCCTCAGCCCGCCCGGCGCAGCACGCTCACGAAGAAGCCGTCGGTTCCGGTCCGGCGGGGGGTCATGGTCAGCCCCTCGCGGGTCGTCAGCGCCGCACCGGCCAGCGCCGCGCCCTGCGGGCCCAGGGCCAGCACCGTCTCGTTCGGCGGCACGATGGCGAAGTCCGGGCGCTTGGACAGCAGCGCGCGCACTTGCGCGCCGTTCTCCTCGTCGAGCAGCGAGCAGGTGACATAAGCGAGCCGCCCGCCCGGCCGCACGTAGCGGGCCGCCTCCTCCAGGATCTTCGACTGCTCCGACGTGCGCTGGGCGAGCGCGCCGGGGCGCACCCGCCACTTGGCGTCGGGGTTGCGCCGCCAGGTGCCGGTGCCGGTGCACGGCGCATCCACGAGCACGAGATCCATATGCCCTTCGAGGTCGTGCAGCACGTCCTCGGCGCCGCGTGGGCTCCTCACCTGCACGTTGCGCACGCCGGCACGGGCGAGGCGCTCATGCATGGGCTTCAGCCGGCGGATGTCGGAATCGTGGGCGTAGAGCTGGCCCTTGTTGTCCATGAGGGCGGCGAATTCCAGGGTCTTGCCCCCGGCCCCGGCGCACAGGTCCAGCACCTGCGTGCCCGGCAACGGCCGGGCGAGGATGGCGGCGAGCTGCGAGGCCTCGTCCTGCACCTCCACCTCGCCCCTCAGGAAGGCCGGCTCGGCGGTGACCGGCGGCGCCTTGCCCTCGGAATCCAGGTGGATGCGCAAGGCCAGCGGCGAGAAGCGGCCGGGCTCGGGGTTGAGATGGGCCAGCGCCGCGCGCACCGCCTCCGGTTCCCCCTTCAGGGTGTTGACCCGAAGGTCGAGGGGTGCGCGGGCAGCCAGCGCCGCGCCCTCGGCCACCGCGTCCTCGCCGAAGACGTGGCGCAGCGAGGCGTGCAGCCACTGGGGATAGTCGCCGCGCACGAACGGCGGCGCCCCGCGCAGGTCCGGATCGGCGAGGCACGCGCGCTCGGCGTCGGTGAGCGGGGCGGGGGCGAAGCGGCCGCCGTCGGCGAGGGCCGAGATGGCGGCCAGGTCGAGGCCGCGCATGAGGGCGAGCATGCCGAGCACCAGCGCGCGCGGCTCCTCCGAGCCCATCACATGGGTCGCCGATGCGCGCCGGCGCAGGGTGTCGTAGACCAGCCCGGCGATGGCGGCGCGGTCGCCTGAGCCGGCGAAGCGGTGGCCGAGGCCCCAGTCCTTCAGTGCATCCCCCGCCGGGCGGCGGCGGGCGGCGATGTCGGCGAGCACCTCGATGGCGGCGGAAATCCGGGCGGCGGGGGTCATGGGCGCTCCGCCGGGGCGGCGAGCCCCTCCCCTTCGAGCTGGCGGGCGAACACGTCGAGGGCGGCAGCGAGCTTTTCGTCGATCACGTGGAGATATTCCGTCCAGTCCTCGTAGCGGGCGAGCTCGGCCTTGCCGTCGCTGATGCCGCGCAGGCCCATGAGGGGCAGGTGATGGCGCCGCGCGGCGCGCAGCACGGCGAAGCTCTCCATGTCCACCATGTCCTCGGCGATGGCATCATAGGCCGCGCCCGAGATGATGGCGCCGCCGGTGGAGAGCGAGGCCTCCGGCACCCCCTTGATGCGGTGGGGCAGCTCAATGACCGCCGGCTCGTCGAGGAAGGGGGTGCGGCCCTTCTCGAAGCCCAGCGCGGAGGCGTCCATGTCGCGATAGGCGACGCGCGCCACCTGGTACACTTGCGCATGGTCCAGCCGGCGCGAGCCGGCCGAGCCGAGGGTGAAGACGAGCTGCGGCAGCTGCCCGCGATGGGCGAGGATGGCGAGCGCCCGCGCCGTCTCCACCGCCGCCTCCACCGGGCCGACGCCGGTGATGAGGGGGTCGATGCGGGACTTGAGGTGCGGGCCGTATTCCTGGCTGGTGGCCATCACGAAAAGAATGCTGTGGCCGCCGACGGGCAGGATGTGGCGGGCGGGATCGTCCATAGGAACCCCTGAGGCGCAAAGCGCCACTCCTCGGCCGCCCCGCCCCTCCTGTCAACCGTCACGCTGGCCGGGGCCGGGCGCTCAGATGTTGAGGAGGATGGAGAGGGCGAACAGCGCCCACATGGCGGCGAGCACCGCGAGGCTCGCGAGGTCCAGGCTGAAATGCCCGCGCGCCCGTGCCGACAGGAGGTGCGGGAAGGCGGCGGCCAGCCGCAGCAGGACGAAGACCCAGGCGAGGACCACGAACAGCACGTCGGCCTTGCGGGTGAAGAAGGTGAGGGTGGTGAGCGCGTAGAACAGCAGCGCGGCGAGGCCCGCGCGCACGCCCTCCGCCGTCACCTCCGGCGCGCGGATGCCCCGCAGCAGCACGGCGAGCACCAGCGCCACGTGCACGAACAGGGGAAGAAGGATCATCTGCACCGACATGGGACTTCTCCGTCGCGCATGAGGCCGCCGAAGCGCGAGCCTTGCCACGGGCGGGAACCGCGGGCGCGGCCGATCGTTCCCGATGCGAGCGGATGGGAGCCGAGCCAGCCCCCGCCAGCGGAGGCGATGCGATGCGGGCGCCACAGGCAACGCCGATCAAGGAGCTGAGGGCGCAGGTGGAACAGGGACGGGCACCGCGCCCGCTGTTCACCCGCCTGTCCCAGCAGGTGTCCCGCTATGCGGGCAAGCCCGCCACCTTCGTCGGCGCCATGGGCGTGATCGTGGCGTGGGGACTGACCGGGCCGCTGTTCGGCTTCAACGACACCTGGCAGCTCATCATCAACACCTCCACCACCATCGTCACCTTCCTGATGGTCTTCCTCATCCAGAACAGCCAGAACCGCGACACCGCGGCGCTGCAGATCAAGCTCGACGAGCTGATCGCCCGCCTCGACGGGCCACGCGAGGTGCTGCTCGACCTGGAGGACCTCGACGAGGAGGCGCTGGAACGCCTGCGGCTCGAATACGCCCTCCTCGCCGACAAGGCCCGAGCCCGGGGGGACGCCGGCGCCCGGCCGGAGCCCGCCAGCCCGGCGCCGGACACCACCGGCAGGCGCACGCCCTGACCCAAGCGAAGATCGCGCAGAGCCAAAGCCGGCGTCCCGCTCAGGCGCGCGGCAACGGCTCGACGGCGAAGGCCTCCGGCGGCAGGCCGGCGCGGAAGCGGCCGGCCATGGCCTCGAACGCCCGCTCCAGATGGCGGGCATAGCGGTCGATGTCGAACAAGGGCGAGGTGGCCCGCGCCGCGGCGATGCGCGCCCGCGCCGCCGCCAGCGCCGCCGGATCGCGGGCGAGCCCTATGGCGCGCGCCTCGAACGCGGCCGGATCGGTGGTGACGAGGTCGGCGCAGTCCATCTGCGCCATCAGGCTCGCGGCCACGCGGGAGGCGAAGGAGCGCCCGGCGCGCGTCACGATGGGAACGCCCATGCGCAGCGCGTCGCTGGCGGTGGTGTGGGCGGTGTAGGGGAAGGTGTCGAGGAACAGGTCGGCCAGCGCCACCCGCGCCAGATGGTCGGCGAGCGGCGCCATCCCCGCGAAGACGAGACGGGCCGGGTCGATGCCCCGCGCCGCCGCCTCCCGCCGCAGGTTGTCGGGGCCGTCCTTGCGACCCTCCAGCATCCACAGCACCGAGCCCGGCACGGCGGACAGGATGCGCATGTGGGCCGAGAAGGTGTCGGGATCGAGCTTGGCGGCGCCGTTGAAGGCGCAGAACACGAACCCGTCCTCCGGCAACCCCGCGTCGGCACGGCTCGGGCGCGGGCCGACCGGCAGATCGGGATCGTTCGGCTGGTAGGTGTCCGGCAGGTGCACGATCTTCTCGCTGAAGAACGGCGCCTCGGAGAAGGGCAGCACCCCGGGATCGGCGATCACGTAGTCGAAGAACGGCGCGCCGCTGGTGGAGGGATAGCCGAGATAGCCCACCTGGACCGGCGCCGGGCGGTGGGCGAACACGGCCATGCGCTCGCCCATGGTGTGGCCCATCAGGTCCACGAGGATGTCGACGCCGAGCGCCGCCACCTCGCGGGCGATGTCCTCGGCACCCGCCTTCTCCAAGTCGAGGAAGTGGTCCACCGCCCCTTCCACCGCGCGCCGGTGCGCGGAGCCGTCGTCCGGGCCGATGGAGACGGCGGTCACCTCGAACCGGCTGCGGTCATGGCGGGCGAGGAGCCGGCTGATGAGATGCGTGGTGGCGTGGTTGCGGAAATCGGCGGAGAGATAGGCGAGGCGGATCGGGCCCGAGGCCGCGCGCCGCGCGGAATGATCGAAGGCGAGCGGCTGCCTCGGCATCTTTTCGGCGGCCACCATGCGGCGCGCCGCGGACAGATGCAGCCCGGGCTCGTCGAGATAGAGGGCGAGGAAAGGCAGGACGGGCGCCCCCTCCCCCATGGCCGACCGGCGCACGGCGGCCAAAAGCGCGGCGTGGTCGCGCCAGTTCCAGGCGCCGCGCCGGGCGGGGAAAAGGACGTTGGCGGCCAAAGGCAGCGTGGGATCGAGGGCGAAGGCGCGCTCCATGGCGACGACGCACGCGTCCTTCTGCTCCAGCGCGCCATGAGCCAGGGCGAGGTTGTACCAGGCCTTGGCATCGCCGGGCCGGCGCGCCAGCGCCTTCCGGTAGAGCTCGACGGCCTCGGGCTCGCGGCCCTGGCGCGCCCGCACGATGCCCAGCAGGTGCAGCACGTCCGCGTGGTCCGGAACCACCTTCAGGATCTTGCGATAGAGCCGCGCGGCCTCTTCATACTGCTCGCGCAGCTGATGCTGGTAGCCGTCCTGGAGCAGCCTGGCGAGGGCGGTGGGCAGCGGCGGCGGCGCGCCGGGAGGCGGGGAAGGAGGCATGGCGTGAGGCGAAGAACCCGTCTCTGGATGGTGAGCGAAAACCAGCGCGCAGAGAAGCCGACATCGCCCCTCGCTTCAATGCCCTTGTCCATCGCGCGCCGCAGACGCCGACCGCTCCGCCGGCGGCGCGGCACGGTGATCTCCCCGCGCGCGGAATCCCCCGGCGCGCGGAAGGGGCGGGCGTGCTCTAGCATGTGGCCGGCAATGGCGATAGGCAGGGGTCAACGGAAGCCGGCCGTCAGCGTCGCAAGGGGCGGCCGCGCCGGACTCCGCGTTCGGAGGAGCCTCTATGCCCATCTATTCCATCGACGGAATCGCCCCCGAGTTTCCCGCGTCCGGCAATTACTGGATCGCACCGGATGCGGTGATCATCGGACGGGTCGTTCTGAAGGAGGGAGCGAGCGTGTGGTTCGGCGCCGTCCTGCGCGGCGACAACGAGCCCATCGTGGTGGGCGAAGGCTCCAACATCCAGGAAAACAGCGTCCTTCACACCGATCCGGGCTTCCCGCTCACCCTGGGCACCAATGTGACGGTGGGGCACATGGCCATGCTGCATGGCTGCACGGTGGGCGACAACAGCCTCATCGGCATGGGCGCGACGGTGCTCAACGGCGCCCGGATCGCCGACAACTGCCTCGTGGGCTCCATGGCGCTGGTGACGGAGGGCAAGGCCTTCGAGCCCTATTCCCTCATCGTCGGCACCCCGGCCAAGGCGGTGCGCACGCTCGATGCCGAGGCGGCGACCCGCCTGACCCGCACGGCGGAGCACTACCAGCACAATTACCAGCGCTACGCCAAGGGCCTGAAGCGCATCGACTGAACGCACCGACTGGGTGCACCAACTGGATGCACCGGCGAAGCGCCCGCGCCCATCCGGAAAACCGCACGCTCGCGGCAATCTCGAGCGCCCGGAATGCGAACGGGCTGGAACCGCGGCGTCGGTTCCAGCCCGTCCTCGCAACCGGCGGGCCTGGGCCCGGCCGATCGGAAAGCTGTCAGCGGCCGGTGCCGGCCACCGCCGGCGGCACGGCCGTCTCGCCGAGGGAAACCCAGGCCGACGGAGACGCCTGCGACTGCCGCTTGACGAAGCGGTAGCCGGTATCCTTCCAGGACACGATCTCCGCCTCCTGGTTGTCGAGGATGAGATCGCCCCGGTCGGTGATGACGGTGAGCACCGCGTGTCCGTCGCCCTCATGGTCGCGCACCACGGTGATGAGCAGGACCGAGGACGGCCAACCCATGTTGATCAGCCGCCGCCGCTTCTCGAGCACATAGTCCTCGCAATCGCCGCGCCCGTCGTCGGGATAGGCCCAGCGCTCGGTCTCGCCGAAATGGTCGAGGTCGGTCTCCGGCTGGATGGCCTCGTTCACGGTGCGGTTGACGCGCTCCAGCTCCGCGTTGCGCTGGGCGTCGAGCCGCATCGCCAGCGGGCCGTTGCCCATGACATCGCATTCATGGGGGCTCTGGCTGCAGAAGCGCACGAACCCCATGGGGGCCGTGGTGGCGCGCCCATCCATCAGGTGGCGGGGCGCGAAAGCCGGCGAAAGATTGGCAAAGCGGGTCTCCTGCGCCCCGACGCCCGACGCGCCCGCGGCCATCAGCAGCAGGACGGCAATCAGGGACAGGATAGGCCGTTGCAGGATTTGCTTCGACATGGCGGGGGGTCCGAAGGCGGGGTCCAACCGGGTTAATGAAATGATAATGCCCGATCACCGCCGTATTTGCGCCGTCAACCTTCGATTAACCTTAACGCGTCCGGTCGCCGGATACCCACAACCCGTGCGGCGTTTTGTCGGGGCCGCGCGCGGACGAGCGGCTGTGCGCCGCGCCACCCGAGCTCCCGCCGCGGTCACGGTTTTCTCTTGCCGCGTCCCGCGCCTCTGCCTATGTGCACAGCGTGCCCCACCCTCTTCCTCCCGCCTTCGGCGTGCCGCACCGGCAACCCATCTTCAACGTGCCCGGCGCGGTGGCGGCGATGACGCTCGTGCTCGTCGGCGTGCACGCCGTGCGCACCCTGGTCCTGTCCGACGACGCGGACATCGAGGTGCTCACCTATTTCGCCTTCATCCCCGCCCGCTACGGCCTGCCGGACACCATGTTCTATCTGCCCGGCGGCTGGGGCCCGAAGGTGTGGTCGGTGGTGACCTACGCGCTGCTCCATGCCAACTGGATGCACCTCATCGTTAATCTCGTCTGGCTGCTCGCCTTCGGCACGCCGGTGGCGCGGCGGTTCGGCTCCGTGCGATTCACCGTGTTCTGCGCGGTGACGGCGGCGGCGGGAGCGGGCGCGCACTACTTCACCCATCCGGACGCGCTGGTGCCCCTCATCGGCGCCTCGGCGGCGGTGTCCGGCGCCATGGCGGCCGCGGTGCGGTTCGCGTTCGCGCCCGGCGCGGCGCTCTCGGGCGCGCGCAGCATCTTCGCCGACCACCTGCCCGCCGGCTCGCTGGCGCAGAACTTCCGCGACACCCGCGTGCTAACCTTCGTCGGCGCCTGGTTCGCGCTCAACCTGTTGTTCGCGTTCGGCATCTCCATGCCGGGCGCGGACGGCGCGGAGATCGCCTGGCAGGCCCATGTGGGCGGCTTCGTCGCCGGGCTGCTGCTGTTCTCGCTGTTCGACCCGGTGCCGCGCAGCCGGACCGCCTGACGCCCCGCCGCCGCAGGCCGCGCCGGCACATCCTTGCACGGGATGAATGCAACGTCGGGTACGCCTGCGCCCTTGCGTCACAGGACAATGCGGGGGATCATTCCTCTTTCGGAGACATTCCAGAAAAAGCCGCCCGGCGGAGGCGGCCCCTGGATCCGCGAAGGGAGTGTACGCCATGACCGTCAGCGTCATCCTCAGCCGCAAGGGCAACGATATCGTCACCATCGCACAGGACGCCAGCCTCGGTGACGCGGTGGCGCGCCTTGCGGAGAATCGCATCGGCGCCATCGTGGTGGTGGATCCCCAGATGGGCGTCGAGGGCATCATCTCCGAGCGCGACGTGGTGCGCCTCATCGGCGAGCGCGGCATCGCGGTGCTCGACGAGCCGTTGAGCGCGATCATGACGCGGGCGGTGGTGACCTGCACGCCGGACGAGACCGTTCCCGTGATCATGGAGCGTATGACGCGCGGGCGCTTCCGTCACGTTCCGGTGGTGTCGGGCGACCGGCTGGTCGGCATCATCTCCATCGGCGACGTGGTGAAGTTCCGGGTGGAGGAGATGGAGCGCGAGAGCGCGCAGCTGCGCGACTACATCATGTCGGCCTGATAAAAATCCGGCCGGCGCTACGCCGGCCGGATGGTCCTGGTTCCAGACTCGTCGGGACGGGGATGCGGGTGCGGAGCCCCCCGAAGAGAAGCCCCCGCAGGGAAGGCCCCGGCGGAGGTCCCGCTCCGGTTCACGCCCCCGGCTGGCGCACCACGCGCAGATAGGGCTTCACCGTCTTCCAGCCGTCCGGAAACTTCGCCTTCGCCGCATCGTCGGTGAGGGAGGGAACGATGATGACGTCCTCGCCGTGCTTCCAGTCCACCGGCGTGGCCACCGAGTGCTTGGCGGTGAGTTGGAGGCTGTCCACCACCCGCAGGATCTCGGCGAAGTTGCGCCCGGTGGAAGCCGGGTAGGTGAGGGACAGCTTCAGCTTCTTGTCCGGGCCGATGACGAACACCGAGCGCACGGTGGCGGTGTCGCTCGCGTTCGGGTGGATGAGGTCGTAGAGGTCGGAAACCTTCTTGTCCGCGTCGGCGATGAGCGGGAAGTTCAAGGTGGCGCCGGTGGCGTCCTTGATGTCGCCGACCCAGGCCGGGTGGTTCTCGATGGTGTCCACCGACAGGCCGATCAGCTTCACGCCGCGCTTTTCGAACTCACCCTTGAGGTGGGAGGCCTGGCCCAGCTCGGTGGTGCACACCGGGGTGAAGTTCTTCGGGTGGGAGAACAGGATGCCCCAGCTGTCGCCGAGCCATTCGTGAAACTTGATCGGGCCTTCCGTGGTCTGGGCCTCGAAATCGGGAACCACGTCGCCAAGCCGCAGCGTTGCCATTTTGATCTCCAAAATCACATGCAAATAAAGTGTATAATTTCATTATACCGCAAAATCGATGCACTTAAAGGACAATCACGCGTCCGCACTCACGCGTCCTTTGGCGCAAGAGCGGCGCGCGGACGCCAGCCGGCGCCGCGACGGCAGCGGCGGGGCCCGGCGGGAGCAGGTCAGACGACAGCACGGCGGGCCACCTGCTCGCCCACCTCGAACACGCGCTTGTAGCGCTCGATCTCGGCGGCGGGCCCCATGGCCTTGGTCGGGTTGTCGGAGAGCTTCACCGCCGCCCGCCCGTTGGCCGAGATGACCTTGCAGACGATGGAGATGGGATCCAGCGCCCCATGCGCGGCGAGGCCGCGGAAATCGTTGGTGAGCAGCGTGCCCCAGCCGAAGCCGAGGCGGATGCGGCCCTTGAAGGCGTGATGGATGCGCGCCACCTCGTCCGCGTCGAGGGCGTCGGAGAAGATGGCGAGCTTGTCCCGCGGGTCCTGCCCCCGGGTCCGCCACCAGGCGATGGCCTCCTCGCCGCCCTCCACCGGGTCCTTGCTGTCGATGCGGATGCCGGTCCAGTGGGCCACCCAATCGGGGGCGTGGGCGAGGAAGCCGCTGGTCCCGTAGGTGTCGGGCAGGATGACGCGCAGGTTGCCGTCATAATCCTCCTGCCAGTCGGCCAGCACCTGGTAGGGCGCCCAGCGCAGCTCCTGCTCGTTGCGGGCGAGCGCGGCATAGACCATGGGCAGTTCGTGGGCGTTGGTGCCCGTGGCCTCCACCTCGCGACGCATGGCGATGAGGCAGTTGGAGGTGCCGAGGAAGCCCTCCCCCAGCCCTTCGATGAGCGCCTGAACGCACCAGTCCTGCCACAGGAAGCCGTGGCGCCGGCGGGTGCCGAAATCGGCGATGTTCACCGGCGCGAGGGTCTTGAGGAATTCCACCTTCTCCCACACCCGCGCCATGGCGCGGGCATAGAGGATCTGCAGCTCGAACTTGCCCATGTCCTTGAGCACCGCGCGCGAGCGCAGCTCGTTGATGATGGCGAGCGCCGGGATCTCCCACATGGTGGTCTCGACCCACGGCCCCTCGAAGCTGAGCTCGTACTGCCCGTCCCACTTTTCCAGGTGATAGGCGGGGAAGCGGAAGCCCTCGAGCCAGGCGATGTAGTCCGGCGAGAACATCTGCCGCTTGCCGTAGAACATGTTGCCGCGCAGCCAGGTGCTCTCCCCCCGCGTGAGGGAGAGCGAGCGCACATGGTCGAGCTGCTCGCGCAGCGCCCCGATGTCGATGATGTCGGCGAGCCGGATCCGGGTCGAGCGGTTGTGGATGCCGAAGGTGACCCGCGTCGTGCGGTGGCGGTTGAAGATCGTCTGTCCCATCAGCAGCTTGTAGAAATCCGTGTCGAGCACGGACCGCACGATGGGGTCGATCTTCCAGGTGTGGTTGTAGACGCGCGTGGCGATGTCGGTCATGGGCGTCTTGGCGGTGTTGTCGGGGGCGCCTGAAGGCGCAATCCCGGTGGGCGTCCGGAAGGGACGCCCCCGGTGGGGCGGGCGGTCCACCTATACCATGTCTTCACGCGATGCGATCCATTCGCAGGGATTTCCGCGCGGCGGCGGCCGGTGTCACCGGCACCCCTTGCGCGCCTCCCAGGCCTTCACCTGGTCCACGTAGCGCTGCTGGTCGGGGGTGAGCTGGCCGTAGGGCGCATAGCAGCGCTCGCCGAAGGTGGCGATGGCATCCTTGGTCTTGAAGCAATAGCCCTGCTCGGCATAGACGGCGTTGCGCTGGACCCACAGCGCCCGGCACGACAATTCGCCCAGCGCCTGCGCGCCCGCCCCCGGCGCGAACGCCATCATCCCCGTCGCGATGCCGGCCGCGGCGGCCGCACAGCGAACCCGACCGCGAACCCGTTCCGCCCCCAGCATCGGCGCGCCCTCTCCAAGCTTGTGACGCCGCACCGTAGCATTCCCTCCGGCGATGGAGAATGACGCCGGCGCACGATTATTTCTCCCAGGGCATCAATGTCATTCCGGTTCTTCCCATAGAAGCGAAGACGGCCGGGGCGTATTCCATATGCAAGTCAAAAAAGACCCCAAGTCGAATAAGAGCCGAGGAGGAATGCCATGGCCCGCATGCGTGCCGTCGACGCCGCCGTCCGCGTCCTGGAGAAGGAAGGCATCAGCTGCGCCTTCGGAGTACCCGGCGCCGCCATCAACCCGCTCTATTCCGCCTTGAAGGCGCGCGGCTCCGTCCGCCACGTGCTGGCGCGCCACGTGGAGGGCGCCTCCCACATGGCGGAGGGCTACACCCGCGCCGTGGCCGGCAATATCGGCGTGTGCATCGGCACCTCCGGCCCCGCCGGCACCGACATGATCACCGGCCTCTATTCGGCCTCCGCCGATTCCATCCCGATCCTGTGCATCACCGGCCAGGCGCCGCGGGCCCGGCTCTACAAGGAAGACTTCCAGGCGGTGGACATTGAGTCCATCGCCAAGCCGGTCACCAAATGGGCGGTGACCGTGCGCGAGCCGGCCCTCGTGCCCATGGTGTTCCAGCAGGCCTTCCACGTGATGCGCTCCGGCCGCCCCGGCCCGGTGCTCATCGACCTGCCCATCGACGTGCAGCTGGCCGAGATCGAGTTCGACGAGGAGACCTACGCCCCCCTGCCGGTCTACAAGCCCGCCGCAACGCCGGCGCAGATCGACAAGGCCATGGAGATGATCGTCTCCGCCGAGCGGCCGCTGATCGTGGCCGGCGGCGGCATCATCAATGCCGACGCCTCCGGCCTGCTGGTGGAGTTCGCCGAGCTGACCGGCATCCCGGTCATCCCCACCCTCATGGGCTGGGGTACCATTCCCGACGACCATCCGCTGATGGCCGGCATGTGCGGCCTGCAGACCTCGCACCGCTATGGCAACGCCAATCTCCTGGCGTCCGACTTCGTGGTCGGCATCGGCAACCGCTGGGCCAACCGCCATACCGGCTCGGTGGACGTCTACACGACGGGCCGCCGGTTCATCCACGTGGACATCGAGCCCACCCAGATCGGCCGGGTGTTCGGGCCGGACTTCGGCATCGTCTCCGACGCCAGGGCCGCCCTGGAGCTGTTCGTGATCGCGGCGAAGGCGCTGAAGGCGCAGGGCCGGCTGCCGGACTGGTCGGCCTGGGCGCAGGACTGCCTCGGCCGCAAGCAGACCATGCTGCGCAAGTCGCACTTCGACATGGTGCCGCTGAAGCCGCAGCGCGTCTACGAGGAGATGAACGAGGCGCTGGGCCGCGACGTGGTCTACGTCACCACCATCGGCCTGTCGCAGATCGCCGGCGCGCAGTTCCTGCACGTCTACAATCCGCGCCACTGGATCAATTGCGGCCAGGCCGGCCCGCTGGGCTGGACCCTGCCGGCGGCCCTCGGCGTGCGCGCGGCCCGGCCCGAGGCCAAGATCGTGGCGCTCTCGGGCGACTACGACTTCCAGTTCCTCATCGAGGAGCTGGCGGTGGGCGCGCAGCACAAGCTGCCCTACCTGCACGTGGTGGTGAACAATTCCTATCTCGGCCTCATCCGCCAGGCCCAACGCGGCTTCAACATGGACTTCGAGGTGAGCCTCGCCTTCGACAACATCAATTCGGAAGAGATCGGCGCCTATGGCGTGGACCATGTGGCGGTGGCCGAGGGCCTGGGTTGCAAGGCGATCCGCGTGCGCACGCCCAACGAGTTCAAGGAAGCCTTCGCCTCGGCCGAGAAGCTCATGGCCGAGCATCAGGTGCCGGTGGTGATCGAATTCATCCTGGAGCGCGTGACCAACATCGCCATGGGCCTGGAGATCAACGCCGTCAACGAGTTCGAGGAAATCCTCGACGTTCCCCTCGCCGAGGCCCGTGCCCTCGAGCCGGCGGAATAAGCGGGCGCGGCGCGCCGCCGCTCGCCGGCGGCTTCCCCATCCACAGGACGTCATCCCCCGGCTTGTCCGGGGGATTGCCTTCGCCGCAGGAGCGCCTTCCGAAGAAAACCGTGGATGCCCCCGACAAGCCGGGGCATGACGGTGGCGAAGGCGCGGCATCCTGCGCCCCCTTGAAAAAAGCCCAAGGCTCAGCCCGCGGAGAGACGCATGCCCAAGTTCGCCGCCAATCTCACCATGCTGTGGAACGAGATCGACTTCCTCGACCGGTTTGAAAAGGCGGCGAAGGCCGGCTTCAAGGGGGTCGAATACCTGTTCCCCTACGCCTACGACAAGGAAGTGCTGGCCGAGAAGCTGGCCGCCCACGGCCTCATCCAGGCCCTGCACAACCTGCCGGCCGGCGACTGGGCCGGCGGCGAGCGCGGCATCGCCTGCCTGCCGGGGCGCGAGGGCGAGTTCCAGGACAGCGTGGGCAAGGGCATCGAGTATGCGAAGGCCCTCAACACCAAGGCCATCAACTGCCTTGCCGGGCTGACACCGAAGGACGTTCCGGCGGACAAGGTGCACGAGACGCTGGTGAAGAACCTGAAGTTCGCCGCCGCCGAGCTGAAGAAGGCCGGCATCCCCTTCGTGGTGGAGGCGATCAACACGCGGGACATCCCCGGCTTCCACCTGACCCATACGAAGCAGACCCTGGCGCTGCTCGACGAGGTGGGCGCGGACGACATTTTCTTCCAGTACGACATCTACCACATGCAGATCATGGAGGGGGACCTCACCTCCACCATCCGCGCCAACATCTCCCGCATCAAGCACATCCAGCTCGCCGACAATCCGGGCCGTGGCGAGCCGGGCACGGGGGAGATCAACTATCCCTTCCTGTTCAAGGCCATCGACGACACCGGCTATGACGGCTGGATCGGCTGCGAATACAAGCCGAAGACCACCACCGATGCGGGCCTCGGCTGGTTCGCCCCCTACAAGGGCTGAACGTCCGACGCTTGACGCCGTCAGGTGCGCCCGCCCCTCGGGCCGCCCTTCAGAACGAATCCTCTTCAGGAGAAACGCACATGAACGTCGGTTTCATCGGCCTCGGCATCATGGGCCGTCCCATGGCGGGCCACCTCATCGACGCCGGGCACACCCTGTTCGTCCACAACCGCTCGAAGCCGGCGCAGGAGTTGCTCGACAAGGGCGCGGTGGAAGCCTCCTCCCCGGGCGAGGTGGCGCACAAGGCCGACATCATCATCACCATGGTCCCGGACACGCCGGACGTGGAGAAGGTGCTGTTCGGACCCGGCGGCGTCGCCGAGGGAATTTCCGCCGGCAAGGTGGTGGTGGACATGAGCTCCATCTCCCCGGTGGCCACCAAGGACTTCGCCGCCCGCATCGCGGAGAAGGGCGGCGACTATCTCGATGCCCCGGTCTCCGGCGGCGAGGTGGGCGCCAAGGCCGCCTCCCTCACCATCATGGTCGGCGGCGCGGACGCCACCTTCGAGGCGGTGAAGCCGCTGTTCGAGAAGATGGGCAAGAACATCACCCTGGTGGGCGGCGTCGGCGCCGGCCAGACCGCCAAGGTGGCCAACCAGATCATCGTCGCCCTCACCATCGAGGCGGTGGCGGAAGGCCTGCTCTTCGCCTCCAAGGCGGGCGCCGACCCGGCCAAGGTGCGCCAGGCGCTGATGGGCGGCCTCGCCACCTCGCGCATCCTGGAGGTGCACGGGGAGCGCATGATCAAGCGCACCTTCGATCCGGGCTTCCGCATCGAGCTGCACCAGAAGGACCTGAACCTCGCCCTGCAGAGCGCCCGCGCCATCGGCGTGAGCCTGCCCAACACCGCCAACGCGCAGGAATTGTTCAACGCCTGCGTCGCCCATGGCGGGGCGAAGTGGGACCATTCGGCGCTGGTGAAGGCGCTGGAGCTTCTGGCCGGCCACGACGTGGCGTGATCTGCCAAGGCACGCGGGATGAAAGGCGGCGCCGGGCGTGCGCGCTTCTCTCCTCTCCCCTTGCGGGAGAGGGGCTGGGGGTGAGGCGAGGGTCTGTCGGCAAGGAGCCCCCGCGGTCGGGACAAAGGGCAAAACACCCCTCACCCCGACCCTCTCCCGCAAGGGGAGAGGGGGCCTAGCGCTCCGAACAGCCTGCCGCTCGCCGGCTTGAAACGCAGAAGGCCGGGAGAGGGAGTGCCCCTCGCCCGGCCTTCTGCGTTCAACTGAGACCGGCGGCCCGGAAGGGCCTCGCGATCACGCCATCTCGGTCTCGCGCTTGCGCTCCTCGCGCTTGCGGTCGTTGGGATCGAGCCAGCGCTTGCGCAGGCGGATGGACTTGGGCGTCACCTCCACCAGCTCGTCGTCCTGGATCCAGGCGAGCGCGCGCTCCAGCGTCATGCGGATGGGCGGGGTCAGGCGCACCGCCTCGTCCTTGGAGGTGGTGCGGATGTTGGTGAGCTTCTTGCCCTTCAGCACGTTCACTTCCAGGTCGTTGTCCCGGTTGTGGATGCCCACCAGCATGCCCTGATACACCTTCCAGCCCGGCTCGATGATCATCGGGCCGCGGTCTTCCAGGTTCCACAGGGCATAGGCCACCGCCTCGCCGGCCTCGTTGGCGATCAGCACGCCGTTCACCCGGCCGGCGATCTCGCCCTTGTAGGGGGCGTATTCGTGGAACAGCCGGTTCATGATCGCGGTGCCGCGGGTGTCGGTGAGCAGCTCCGACTGGTAGCCGATGAGGCCGCGGGTGGGGGCGTAGAACACCAGGCGCTGGCGATTGCCGCCGGAGGGGCGCATCTCCACCATTTCCGCGCGCCGCTCGCTCATCTTCTGCACGACGGTGCCGGAATATTCCTCGTCCACGTCGATGAGGACTTCCTCGATGGGCTCCAGCGCCTGGCCGGTGGCCTCGTCCTTCTGGAACACCACGCGCGGCCGCGACACGGCGAGCTCGAAGCCCTCGCGGCGCATGGTCTCGATCAGCACCGCGAGCTGGAGTTCGCCGCGGCCCGAGACGAAGAAGGAGTCCTTCTCGCTGGATTCCTCGATCTTCAGCGCCACGTTGCCTTCCGCCTCGCGCAGCAGGCGGTCGCGGATGACGCGGCTCGTCACCTTGTCGCCCTCGGTGCCCGCCAGCGGACTATCGTTGACGATGAAGGTCATGGTGACGGTGGGCGGATCGATGGGCTGGGCCGCCATGGGCTGCGTCACTTCGAGCGCGCAGAAAGTGTCGGCCACCGTGCCCTTGGACAGGCCGGCGATGGCGACGATATCGCCCTGCACGCCCTCCTCGATGGGCTGGCGCTCGATGCCGCGGAAGGCGAGGATCTTGGAGACCCGGCCCTGCTCCACCAGCGAGCCGTCCTGCGCCAGCACCTTGATGGCCTGGTTCGGCTTGATGGAGCCGGAGGTGATGCGCCCGGTGATCATGCGGCCGAGGAAGGGGTTGGCTTCCAGCAGCGTGCCGATCATGCGGAACGGGCCGTCGTCCACGGTGGGCTCGGGCACATGCTTCAGCACCAGGTCGAACAGGGGCGCCATGCCCTGGTCGGACGGGCCTTCCGGGCTCTCGGCCATCCAGCCGTTGCGGCCGGAACCGTAAAGGATGGGGAAGTCGAGCTGCTCGTCGGTGGCGTCGAGCGCCGCGAACAGGTCGAACACCTCGTTGATCACCTCGGTGGCGCGGGCGTCGGAGCGGTCCACCTTGTTGATGGCCACGATGGGCTTGAGGCCGATCTTCAGCGCCTTGCCGACCACGAACTTGGTCTGCGGCATGGGGCCTTCGGCGGCGTCCACCAGCACGATGGCGCCGTCCACCATGTTCAGGATGCGCTCCACCTCGCCGCCGAAATCGGCGTGGCCGGGGGTGTCCACGATGTTGATGCGCGTGTCCTTCCAGACCACCGAGGTGGCCTTGGCCAGGATGGTGATGCCGCGCTCCTTCTCCAGGTCGTTGGAGTCCATCACGCGTTCGGCCACGCGCTGATTCTCGCGATAAGACCCCGACTGCTTGAGCAGCTCGTCCACCAGCGTGGTCTTGCCGTGGTCGACGTGGGCGATGATGGCGATGTTGCGCAGCTTCATGGTCGTCCAGCACAAAAACGCGGGTCCGAATAGCTCGGGCCCGCCGGGAAAGGGATTATTGCGGCGCAAAATACACACAAACCGATCAAGATCAATGCGCGCCGCCAAAACCGGCCCGAATAGGCCGCCGCCTCTTGCCCGCAAACCGGGCCTGGGCGATCGATGGACGGGCCGCAGCGGGAGAGTGGGTCGTTGTTCTGGTTCCTGGACGAAGAGTTCCTGGTCGGGGCGTTGGCCAGCCTCGGCACCATCACCATCCAGGCGCTGGTGACGGTGCTCGCGATCAGGATCGCGCATATATCGGCCCGCCACCTGTCGCCGCGCCGCAGGATCATGACGCTGATCATCGTCATGGGCGCGTCGGGCACGCTGCTGACGCTGGCGCACTTCCTGGAGGTCGCCGTCTGGGCCTTCTTCTATGGGGTCCTGGGCGTGATCCAGGAGAAGGATGCCTATTATTTCGCCTTCGTGAACTTCACCACGCTCGGCTACGGCGACATGCTGCCCGAGCACCGCTGGCGCGTGCTCGGGCCCATCACCGCGGCGAACGGCATGCTCCTGTTCGGCTGGTCCACGGCGGTGATGTTCGCCGTGCTCGCGCGGGCCCTTCGCATCCTGCGTTTGCAGTAAGGGCGTCGCGGCGACCTGCGCTATAGTGCCGGCGCCGCGAGGACAACCCATGAAGCCGCTGACGCAACGACACGAGGAGGCCCTCCCCCTCGGCCCGCACGAGGCCGTGGATGCGGCGCGGATCATGGCACGGCATGCCTATTTCGCCGATTTTCCCGAGGATGCCCTCGTCGCGCTGGTCGCCGAAGGGGAAGTGATCACCGCCCTCCCGGGCACGCGCCTGATCTGCCGGGGCGACCGCGGCACCTTCGCCCTCCTGGTACTGGAGGGCGCGGCGGTGGTCACCATCGACACGCCCTACGAGCATGTGGAGCTGGCGCGGCATGAGGCTCCGGCGGTCATCGGCGAGATCGCGGCCTTCACCGGCGTCGTCCGCACCGCCCACGTGGACGCGCTCACCCCCCTGCGCGCCGTGCGGCTGTCGTCGCAGGCGCTGGATGCGGCGGGGCGCGCCCATCCCGGGCTGCTCTCGGCGGTGATGCGGCAGTTCGGCCGGCGCTTCGAGACCTTCAACCGCGCCTTCGGCTTCTACGCCAATGCCCTCAACGCCCTGGAGCGGCGGGACTTCGACCTGCACCTCCTCGACGAGCTGCAAAATCCCCTGCCCGAGCTGGTGGACTTCTCGCACTCGTTCCGCCGGCTCGCCCAGGCGATCATGACCCGGGCCGCCGAGCGGCGGGAGATGGCCAACGCCGCCGCCATCCAACGCGCCATGCTGCCGCCGCCGCTTTCCGCCGCGGCCCTGGGCGGGCGGGCGGACATCTGCGCCGCCATGCGCCCGGCGAAGGACGTGGGCGGCGACTTCTACGATTATTTCCTCATCGACCAGCGGCGCCTCGTGGTGAGCCTCGGCGACGTGGCGGGCAAGGGCACCCCGGCCGCCCTGTTCATGAGCGCCACCCAGACGGCGCTGCGCATGGTGCTGCGGAACGAGCCGGACCTCGCCCGGGCGCTGGCCGCGGTGAACGACCTTTTGTGCGCCACCAACAGCGAGGACATGTTCGTCACCGTCTTCTGCGGGGTGCTGGATCTCGATACCGGCGCGTTCGCCTACTGCAGTTGCGGCCATACGGACTGCATGATCCTGCGTGCCGACGGCACCATCGATCGTCCGGCGGCCACCGGCATGGCGCTGGCCATCATGGAAGGCGCGAAGACCCGCGCCGCCACCACCCGGCTGGCCCCGGGCGACCGGCTGTTCCTGTTCTCCGATGGCCTCACCGACGCCATCGACCCCGGCGAAGCGGTGTTCGGCGAGGCGCGCCTCGAGGCTGCCGCCGCGGCGGCGCGCCAGCTGCCCGCCGGCGCCTTCATCCCGACCTTGCTCGATGCGGTGGCGGCCTATTCGGGCACCGCGCCGCAGTTCGACGACATGACCGCCCTCGCCCTCACCTATGCCGGCGGCGCCTGAGGCCCACGCCCGCCAGCCGCCGGAAGGGACCCGCGGCTCATCCCCTCATGCGGTCGGCGGCCCGAAACGGCGGGCGGGAGACCCGCTCAGGTCTCGCCCTCCCAGTAGCCGACGCGGCTGTCGCAGCGGAAGGTGCCCTCGAAGCGCCGCGCGGCCTTGTTGCCGCCGGGGGCGGCGCCGGCAAAGACCGTGACCTTGCCGCTGTCGGGATATTCCATCACGTCCGGCTCGTTCATGGTGCTCACCGCCAGGTAGCGCAGCGGCCCCGCGTCGTCGGCGATGAGCTGGTGGGCGGTCTCGGGACCACCGGCGGGACAGACCACCACGTCGCCCTCCGCCACCGCGAACGTCTCCGCGCCGAAGCGCAGGCGCCCGGCCCCGGAGAGGATGACGAAGAGCTCGTCATTGGCATGATGGCAGTGCAGGGGCCACGCCTTCCGGCCTGCCGGCACCTCCACGTAGCGCGCCCCGAGGCGCCGGGCCCCGAGCGGGGCGGCAATGGACGCCAGATGCGCCTCGAAGCCGGCGCCGGCAACCTGCGGGGTCAGCGCCAGCTCCTTCAGCTTCACGATGGGGGATTTCGCCATGGGCACCCTTTCTTCTTGGCTTCTTCCGCCGCGTTCCGCCGCGAAACAACAGCGTCGCGCGCCGCGGCGCAACCGAGAAGGCGTCGCCGCCCCCTCCAACAGGCCCGACGCACCGACTTCACCACCACCGCGCGCATCCGCCGGCGCCTCGCCCCGAGGACGTGGGCGCCGGATCCATCTCCTGCCTCGCCTTCGTCACGACCGGTTCAGGCCGACGCTCTGGCCTCCGGCCCCGGCAGGCCGCGCCATCGGCCGCCTGCCGCGGGACAGGCCGGGACATGTCCTCATGCGTGCATTCCGAGCCACGTTCGCGCCCTGGCGGCGGCCGCATGGTGACGGATGCTTAAGCGTCCTGCCGCGCGAGCGGGCAGCCGCTTTTGTGTTTGCGGATGCTTTTTGCTAAGAGGGCGGCTCTCTTGACGTGTTTGGAGCTGCGTGATGGAAAGTCCGCGCGTGTACGTCTATCAGTTCGCCAGTGGCGCCCAGTGGGCCACGGGCGACAGCGTGGAGTCCTATCTCCGCCGCCTTCTCGATGTCGATTTCGCCCAGTCGCTGCGTGCCGACCGCCTCGCCGCGGTGACCGCCTTCCTCGACGAGGCCTTCCAGCTGGCGCATACCCTGGGCTGGAGCGGCACCGCCCGCGACCTGCCGCAGATGTTCTCCCTGCCGGGCATGCCCGCCGAAGAGGCGGTCTACATGATCGCCTGGGAACAGGATGACGGGATCGCCTACATCGCGTCCCCCTATCCCCTGCCCTGGCTCGACGCCAAGGCCACCCGCACCACCGATTCCGACCACGCGGTGCCGGTCGAGGAGGCGCGTCCCGTCGTCGCCCGGCCGCAGCCCCCGGTCGCCCCGCACGTTCCTCCCCCGGTGCATGCCCACGCGCCGGCGCAGGCGCTGGAGGCGGTGGCCGCCCAGGTGGAGGAAGAGGTGCTCGACCCCTTCTCCGAATATGTGCGCCGCGAGGAAGCCGCGCGGCTCGCCCGTGAGCCCGCCCCCCTCGCCGGGGACGACCGCGACCCGGCCCGTCGCTTCTTCTGACGTTGCGGGAGGCGCCCGGCCGCCCCGAATGCGCGCCCCCGGGCGCGCATTTTCGTTTGGGAACCCCGCGCATGCGTCCGTGGTGCCGCCTTGCTCCGGCCTCGCCGCTTGGCTAGATGATTCCATTCTCGGCGGGCCCGGGCGGATTCACGCGCCCGCCCGCTTCGGATAAGCTGGAGCTCGATGCCGTTGGTTCATGTGCGTCTCGTTCGCGCGCATCGCGCATGCGGCATGGTGCTTTCGTGATCGAAACTCGGCCCGGCCCCATGCCGGGTGCGGAGACCAGGAATTTGCGGTCGTTCCTCGCTGGCGCCCTCGCCTTGTCGGTGCTCCTCCTCCTCGCCGTCCTCCTGCCCAACGGCGACGCGCGGGCCATGGAGGCCATCGCCCTGCGCCTCGACGCCAAGGTCACCGACCTCTTGCCGGCGGTGGAGCGCCAGGCCACCGACGACGGGCGCTTCCAGCTCTCCGCCGCGCCTGATGCCGAAGGCGTGGTGCGCCGCATCGAGGTGCCGACCTCCGACGGGCGCAGCCATGCCGACTGGATCGCCTTTGCCCTGTCCAACAACACCGACGAGCAGGTGGACCGGCTGATCGTCGCGCCGCACTACCGCATGTCGGGCTCCGGACTGTTCTGGCCCGATCTCGGCAACCGCCGCATCGTCGCCATCACCGCCAGCCAGGGCTTCAAGCCGGAGCGGCAGACCGCACCGGACGCCGACGTCTTCCTCATCACCATCGACCCCGGCTCCACCGTGTCCTTCGTGGCCGAGCTCGGCGGCCCGAACCTGCCGCAGCTCCAGCTCTGGGAGCCCGACGCCTACAAGGACCGGGTGAACGCCTTCACCCTCTACCACGGCATCGTCATCGGCATCGCCGGCCTGCTCGCCTTGTTCCTCACCATCCTGTTCGTGGTGAAGGGATCGGTGATGTTCCCGGCGGCGGCGGCCCTCGCCTGGGCGGTGCTCGGCTATATCGGGCTCGACTTCGCCTTCTGGTCGAAGGTGTTCGGCCTCTCCCCCCTGGCCGAGCAGTTCTGGCGGGCGGCGGGCGAGGCGGTCCTGACCGCGACGCTGCTGGTGTTCCTGTTCGCCTATCTCAACCTCAACCGCTGGCATGTGCGCTATGTGCACGTGGCGGCGGGCTGGCTCACCTTTCTCGCCGCGCTAGTGGTGGTAGCGCTGCTCGACGCGCCGGTGGCGGCGGGGATCGCCCGCCTGTCCCTGCTGTCGGTGGCGGTGGCCGGCTTCATCGTGGTGATCTGGCTGTCGCAGCATGGCTTCGACCGCGCCGTGCTCATCATCCCCACCTGGTCGCTGCTGCTGGTATGGGTGCTGATGGCCGGGCTCACCGTGGCCGGGCTCGTCACCAACGACCTCGCCGCCCCGGCCCTGTCCGGCGGCCTGGTGCTGATCGTGATGCTGATCGGCTTCACCGTGATGCAGCACGCCTTCGCCGGCATCGGCGGCATCCAGGGCTCCACCTCCGAGCTGGAGCGCCGCGCTTTGGCGCTGGCCGGGTCCGGCCTCATCGTGTGGGACTGGGACGTGGATACGGACCGCATCTACACCTCCCCCGAGGCCGAGGAGGCGCTGGGCCTCAGGCGCCATTCGCTGGAAACCGAGGCCGCCGGCTGGCTGGAAGTGCTGCATCCCGCCGACCGCGACCGCTTCCGCGCGACGCTCGACGGCATCATCGACCAGCGCCGCGGCCGCATCGACCAGGACTTCCGCCTCCGGGCCATCGACGGCCACTACCTCACCTTCAACCTCAAGGCACGCCCGGTGGTGGGCACCGACGGCGAGGTGGTGCGCTGCATCGGCACCCTCACCGACGTGACCGGCGAGCGCATCGCCGCCGAGCGGTTGCTGCACGACGCGGTGCGCGACAACCTCACCGGCCTGCCCAACCGCGAGCTGTTCCTCGATCGCCTGAACCAGGCCCTGACCATGGCCCGCCTCGACGAGAAGGTGAAGCCGACGGTGATGGTGATCGACCTTGACCGCTTCAAGCAGCTCAACGTGCAGGTGGGCATGGCGGTGGCCGATTCCATCCTGCTCACCGTGGCCCGCCGCCTCATGCGCCTGCTGAAGCCGCAGGACACGCTGGCGCGCATCTCCGGCGACCAGTTCGGCATGATCCTCCTGTCGGAGCGCGACGCCGAGCGCATCACCACCTTCGCCGACACCCTGCGCCGCTCGCTGCGCGCGCCCATCGCCTTCGCCGACCGGGAGGTGTTCGTCACCGCCTCCATCGGCCTCGTGCTGTCGGGTCCGGACCAGACCAAGCGCGACGAGGTGCTCAAGGACGCCGAGCTCGCCATGTACTACGCCAAGCGCATCGGCGGCGACCGCATCGAGGTGTTCCGCCCCGCCATGCGCCAGCAGAAGATCGACCGCGTGGTGCTGGAGGGCGAGCTGCGCGAGGCGCTGGAGAAGGACCAGATCTCGGTCCGCTACCAGCCCATCGTCCGCCTCGGCGACCGGGCCATCGGCGGCTTCGAAGCCTATATGCGCTGGAACCACCCGCGCCTCGGCGAGCTGGCGGCGTCCGAGTTCCTGCTGCTGGCCGAAGAAACCGGCCTCATCCTCGACCTCGGCCTGTTCGTGCTCGACCGCGCGGCGCGCCAGCTCGGCCAGTGGCAGCGCCTGCTGCGCGTCGACCCGCCGCTGTTCATGCATGTGAACGTCTCGTCCCGGCAATTGCTGCGGCACGACCTGATCCAGGACCTGAAATCCGTCCTCGCCCGCAACACGGTCGCCCCCGGCTCGCTCAAGCTGGAAGTGACCGAGAGCCTGGTGATGGAAAATCCGGAATACGCCGCCGTGGTGCTGGGGCGCATGCGCGAGCTGGGCGCCGGCCTGTGCCTCGATGATTTCGGCACCGGCTATTCCTCGCTGGCCTATCTCCAGCGCTTTCCCTTCGACTGCGTGAAGATCGACCCGCGCTTCGTGCGCGACACCGCCAAGGGCCCGGCCCGGGCCGCCCGGCCGGTGATCGTCGGCGCCATGATCGACCTCGCCCACGACTTGGGCATGGACGTGATGGCGGAGGGGCTCGAAAAGGAAGTCGAGGCGAGCGAGATGACGCGCTTCGGCTGCGAATACGGCCAGGGCGTCGTCTTCGGCGAGCCTTTGACCGCCGACGAGTGCCGCGCCCTGATCGAGCCCGCGCCGACGGAGACCCGCGGCAAGAAGCGCTCGACCGCCGCCGAGTAGCCGGCGTCGGGACTATCCGGCCTGATCCGCCTTGCCGGGCCGCGGCGGCATCGCCGGCTCCCCGGCTTCCGGGATCGGCCTTGCCGTGATCGCTTCCCCAGCCCCGCGCGGGGCGCGGGCCTTCGGCCCACCCGCCGCCGCACCCGCCCCCTTGCGCGCCTGCCGGGCGCCGCGCGGCCAGCGCGCCGGCCAGGAGACGATGCGGTCCACCAGCTCGAACAGCCCGAACTGCGTCTCCAGCCCCGCGACCTTGCCCGTCACCGCCACCCCCGCCGCAGCGACGCTCGCCGGGTCCCCGGAGACGAGGGGATGCCAGAAGGGAAGGTCCTCCCCATCCCGCACCAGGCGATAGGCGCAGGTGGGCGGCAGCCAGCCGATGTCCTCCACCGTCTCCGGCGTCAGCCGCACGCAGTCGCTCACCTGCTCCGAGCGGTTCTCGTAATCGGTGCAGCGGCAGGTCCCGGCGTCGAACAGGCGGCAGGCGACATCGGTATAGGCGATGGCCTCCGTCTCCTCGTCCTCCAGCTTCACCAGGCAGCAGCGGCCGCAGCCGTCGCACAGGCTCTCCCATTGCGCCGCGCTCATGGCGGCGAGCGGCGTGGTGCGCCAGAAGGGCGCGGCCGGGGCGGGCACGGCTTCGGGCGACGCGGCATCGGGCGACGCGGCGCGCGGACGGCCGGGGCGGCGGGCGGGTGGGGTCATGGTTTCCTCTACCACAGGGGCCCGCACCGCGCCCGCTCAATCCCACATGAGGATCATCTCGTAGACCTCAGGATCGGCGGTCCGCATCGCCTCCAGGTCGGAGCGGAGTTCGCGTTCACCCTCCAGTTCCTCCGGATAGGCCCCCTCCCGGGGCTGGAAGCGCAGCAGCAGGCGGCAGGGCCTGTGCTGCAGCTTGCCGTCCTCCCAGCCGATGGTCGTGCCGCCGTAATCCCAGCCGAAACCGTAGAGGAGGAACGGCTTGCCGTTGGCCGCCTCCACCGCCTGCAGCCGGGAGCCGACGGCGAGCCCCTCGGGCGTGCGCCAGGGCCCTTTCGAGGAAACGGAGATCTGCGCCGGCCGGCGCCGGCGCGCTTCGTCCAGCCAGACGATCTCGACCCGCCGGGCCGCATCGTGCTGGAACACCACGGTCGCCTTCACCGTCTCGCCCTCGGGGGCGGGAATGGTCTTGAACACTACGTTCCGCGCGCCGAAGTGGCGGGCAAGCGCCGCATGGCTCGTCTTCTGCGTGAAGGGGCCGGCGCAGTCGAAGGGCGGCGGGGGGGGCTTCCGCGCAGCCGAAGCCTCCCCCGCCGCCAGGAGGATGGCGAGCCCCGCAAAAGCAGGCGTCAGCCGACCGAGCATGCCACCTTGCCCCTGAGGGTGATCTCCTTGCCGGGTTTCCCCTCCTGTCCCGCGTCGAGGAGAGTGAGCAGATAGCGGCCGCCGAATTCGCCATCGTCGTCGCCGCGCCCGCCGCGGGTCTGGACCACCAGTTCCACGGAACCGTGCGGCCCTTCCGTCCGCTCGTGATACAGGCGCAACTTCAGCTCCTTGCCATAAAGCCAGTGATGGGCGAGCGCCGCCCCATCCAGCTCGAGCCGGGCGAAATCCTCCGACACCCCCTTCGCCTTCACGGTGAGGACGGCGCGAAAGTTGCTGAACCCCTCCGCAAGACCATGCGAAACCACCGAATGGGCCTCGAAGGATACGGACTTGTCGTCGGCGTTGCAGTCCAGCGTCGCCGTGGCGAAGGCGGGAGGCGGCGCCCCGAGAAGCCCTGCCGCCACGACACCGCCGGCCGCCAGAAGAAGGCGCCACGGCCTTCCGGCGGCACCGCCCCACGCGCCACTCGACATGGACTCCCCCTCCCTCACATTCGCTTCCACTGCGGCAGAGTTTAAGGCGAAACACGGTGGAGAGAAATCGTCGCGATGGGGATCAGGAGGATGCGGATCAGGATTTGGTGTGGGAGTGGGTGTAGTGGTCCGCCCAGGCAAGCACGAGGGCGAAGCCCCCGAAGGCAAGGACCACGCCGGTGACGACGATGGCGATTTCAGCAGGCATTTCAATCTCCCGGAGTGTTTTCCGGAAGGTTAGGCAGCCCCTGCCCGGTCCACGTTGATCTGGATCAAGCCCCGCCGTCGCGCTCGACGATCACGCAGTTGCGGCCGGCCGCCTTCGCCGCATAGACCATCGCGTCGGCGCGCTGGAGCAGCTCCAGCATGTCTTCCTCCGGCCGGCCCTCCGCGACCCCGAAGCTCGCCGTCACGTTCACGTGCAGCGGCAGCGCGGTGAAGCGGGTGATGTCCATCTCGGCCCGCACCCGCTCGGCGAACAGGGACGCGCCGGCCTTGTTGCTGCGCGCCAGCAGCACCACGAACTCCTCGCCGCCCAGCCGCGCCGCCACGTCATGGTGGCCGACCTCGGCGGCGAGCAGCTTTCCGAACGCCTGCAGCACCCTGTCGCCGGCCAGATGCCCGTAGGTGTCGTTGATGGACTTGAAATGGTCGAGGTCGCAATAGACCACGCAGAACGGTGCCAGGCTGCGGTCCGCCATCCGCTCCGCCGCCAGTTGGTCGAAGCCCCGGCGGTTGGCGAGGCCGGTCAGCGGATCGACGGCGCCCTGGCGCTTGAGGTCTTCGATCACGTCCAGGGCGATGGTCGCGAGCAGGATGATGGCGACGGCGAAGGCGCTGACCAGCATGGTGAAGTTGAGCACCTGCCAGAAGGGACTTTCCCGGAAGGCGGCGGCGAGCGCCTGCGTGTCCGCGCCGGCCTGGCGCATCTGGTCCAGCTCATAAATGCGGCTCGACACGCGCATGGTCAGGATCGTCCGCACGAAGAAATGCAGCCCGAACAGCACGATGGTCCAGAACAGCACCTGCTCGCGCCACGGCCGCCTGCGGATGACGCCGATCTGCGCCGCGGCGACGAGGAAAATCAGGCCATAGCCGAAATTCTGCACATAGATGCGCGCGACGAGATTCCGGTCGAAATAGAAGAAATAGTACAGGAGGAGCAGGATGCACCCGGCAACGCTGAAAAGCAGGGGTCCGGCACCGCTCTTTTCAAACCGCGCGAGCACCCCCTCCACCAGGCAGAAGATGGAGAATGTGTAGATGATGGCCGAAACCATGGTGTTCTGGCCGATATCGGGCGGGATCTGCAGGATCTGCGAGAGCGCCGCCGCGGCATAGGCGACGAAGGCGGCGGCGAAATACAGGACGTGGCGGCGCTCCTTCTGGTACAACCACACCAGCAGGAATACGATGGCGACGATCAGCGAAACCGTGGGACCCGTGAAGATGTAGAGGCGCCCTTCGGACATGTCTGATCCCGCGTCTCCCCCTTCGCCCTCCGCATGGGGCCGACCGTCCGCGCTGCGGTCGCCGCCGATGGCGCGGGCGACGCGAGAGGAGCGGACCGCCAGCGGCGACACCGAACGTGCCACCCTCCGCTACCCTAGCGCACTTGGAACGCGGGCCTGGGAAAGTCAAGCGCCGGCAAGGGCTAACCGCGACGCCCAGCGGCCGAAAACTCTACTTTCGGTAGGCCCATAGCCTTAGCTCGCGCTTGAGTTGACGGAAGTCGTAGAAGGTGAAGCCGAGGACGATGATGGCGACCGCGGCCAGGACCAGCGACACGCCGGAGGACCATCCGATCGCCGAGGCGCTGAAATCGTAGACAAGATAGCCGAGCAGCGCCGTCACCATCACCGCGGCCGCGTAATAGATGCGGGTGTCGAGGCGCGCCAGCAGCATGCCCACCGCGACCCAGATGACCACCGCGAGGAGAATCGCCCAGCCCAGGCCGAGGCCGAACTGGCGCGCCACGAAATGGCCTCCGGCCCCGCACAGGACGATGGAGGTGACAAGCAGCAGAAGGCCCGCGCGCAGGCGCAGGATGGAGGATGTCTTTGCTCCCGAAGGGGCAGCGGCCATGATTCGTATCCTCGGAGGGGGTTCCGCCGGCCCGCCCGGCTCCCTGCTGCGGGAACCGTCCGGCCGCGCGGAAGCTTGAGCCGATCTGGAGGGCGCCACGATGCAGCGAATGCGGGTCGTACTCAATGCCAAAGCCGGAACGGTCCGCGACCTGGGGCCGGAGCGGGTCCGCCGGACCGTGGACGGCGCCCTCGCCCGGCACGATCTGGACGTGGAGGTGGTGGTGGAGGAAGGCGAGGCCCTCGCCCGGGCCATCGCTTCGGCCCCGCGGGAGGGCTACGACACCGTGGTGGTGGGCGCGGGCGACGGCACCGTGTCCTACGCCGCCTCGGTCCTCGCCAATACCGAGGTGACCCTCGGCGTGCTGCCGCTCGGCACCATGAACCTGCTCGCCTACGATATCGGCCTGCCGCGCGATCTCCCCGGGGCGCTGGCGGCCTTGCACGACGCCCGGCCCATGCGTGTCGACGTGGGCACGCTGAACGGGCGGCCCTTCCACGGCGTCTCCGGCGTCGGCTTCTTCAGCCAGATGGCCCTCGCCCGCGAGCAGGTGCGGGAGCGGCAGGGGCGCGTCGTCGGCTGGTTCCTCGCCCTCGGCAAGGCACTGATGCGCTCCGGGCGCTTCTCGCTCGAGGTGGAGGTGGCCGGCGCCCGCGAGCCCATCGAGGCCTATGCCGCCCTCGTCACCGTCAACCCCTTCGACGCACCCGGCTGGCACCGCTCCCGGCTCGACGGCGGGCTGCTCGAGGTCCTGGTCGCCGAGGAGCGGGGCACGCTGGCGCGCCTGAAGACCGGGGCGGAGGTGCTGGTGAACGCGTGGCGGGACAAGCCGGGCATCCATGCCTTTACCGCCCAGCGCGTGACCATCCATGCCCGGCGCCGCCGGGCATGGGTGGCGACCGACGGGGAAGTGGAGCGCGAAACCCTGCCCCTGCGCTACGCCATCGCGCCCGGCGCCCTCAAGCTGCTGGTGCCGCGGGACGCCATCCAGTGGCGCACACGGCAGTCGGAGGATGTGACCTGAAGCCCGGCCCGCCGTTCAATGACCGGGAAAGTCGACCAGGGTGCGCACCGCGACCCCGGCCTGCCGCAGTTTCTGCGAGCCCCCGAGGTCGGGCAGGTCGACGATGAAGCAGGCGGCCTCCACCACCGCGCCGCAGGTCTGGAGCAGCTTCACCGCGCCGAGGGCCGTGCCGCCGGTGGCGACGAGGTCGTCCACCAGCAGCACCCTTTGGCCGGGGACGATGGCGTCCACGTGCATCTCGATCTCGTCCTCGCCGTATTCGAGGGCGTAGGCCATGCGCACGGTCTGGTGGGGGAGCTTGCCCTTCTTGCGGATGGGGACGAAGCCGGCCGAAAGCTGGTGCGCCACCGCCCCGCCGAGGATGAAGCCCCGCGCCTCGATGCCCGCCACCTTGTCGATCTTCGCTCCGGCCCAGGGCTGCACCAGCTCATCCACCGCCCGACGGAAGGCGCGGGCGTCGCCGAGCAGGGTGGTGATGTCGCGGAACAGGATGCCCGGCTTGGGATAATCGGCAATGGTGCGGATGCTGGCGGCGAAGTCGGCAGGGGTCATGGCGGGCTCCGGGGAAGGCCTGCGTTTCCATAGAGCGTTTCGCCGCGCCACGGAATCAGGGAAACACCCCCGGTCCGCGCGAGGTCGCGGGGCCCGCCGCCAGCCGTCGCCGCTTCGCGCGCAAACCCATCGGAGTGGATCCGCGGGAGGAAAAGCACGTTCATGCCATGTCGTCCGCTTCAGGGGCGATGCCCGGGAGGAGCCGATGACCGACAGCAGCAGGGCGCGAAGCCCGATTTTCCCCGCTTTGCGCTACGCCGACGGACATGCCGCCATCGCCTGGCTGGAGCGCGCCTTCGGGTTCGCGCCCCAGGCGGTCCATGACGGGCCCGACGGCGCGCTCGCCCACGCCGAGCTGACGAGCGGCGACGGCCTCGTCATGCTCGGCTCCGGCAGCGCCGATCCCGCCAACCCCTGGAGCACCACGCCCATGGGGCTTTATGTGCGGGTGGACGACATCGACGCCCATTATGCGCGGGCGCAGGCGGCGGGGGCCGAGATCGTCCGGCCGCTGGCGCAGACCTCCTACGGCGCGCGCGAATATTCGGCGCGCGACCCCGGCGGGCACCTGTGGAGCTTCGGCACCTACGATCCGTGGGCCGGGAAATAGCTGCTGCAGCCGCCCGGCCATATGGGCCGGCGCCAAAGCGGGCGACACGGTGCGCGCCGAGGCGCCTGTCCGGATGAGGCCGACATGAAAAAGGGCCCCGGAGGGCCCTTCATCGCGGGGAAATCCGTTCCCTCAGTGATCGACCTTCGACCAGATCTTCTTCTTGGTGAAGTAGAGCAGGCCCGACAGGACGATGAGGAAGATCATCACCTGGAAGCCGATGCGCTTGCGCGAATCGAGGTGGGGCTCGGCCATCCACATCATGAAGGCGGAGACGTCGCTCGCATACTGGTCGACCGTCTGCGGCGCGCCGTCGGTGTATTCCACCTGGCCGTCGCTGATCGGCTTCGGCATGGCGATCTGGTTGCCCGGAAAATACTTATTGTACTGCAGGCCGGGCTGCAGGTGCACATCGGCGGGCGCATCGGCGTAGCCGGTAAGCAGCGCGTGGATGTAGTCCACGCCATGCTCCTGGTACTGGATGAACGCGTCGGTGATGAAGCCCGGGAAACCCACGTGATAGGAGCGGGCCTTGGCCAGCACGGAGAAGTCCGGCGGCAGCGCCCCGCCGTTCGCGGCGCGGGCGGCGTTGTCGTTGGGGAACGGCGCCGGCCAGTGGTCGGAGAGGCGGCCGGGACGCTGGAACATGTCGCCCGAATCGTTCGGCCCGTCGGTGATCTGGTACTCGCCCGCCACCTGCTTGGCCTGGGCCTCGGTGAAGCGCGGGCCGCCCTCCTGGGTGAGGTTGCGGAAGTACAGGTAGTTCGCGGAGTGGCACGCCGCGCACACTTCCTTGAACACCTTGAACCCGCGCTGGAGCTGGGCCGGGTCATACATGCCGAACGGGCCGGCGAACGACCAGGACAGACGGTGCGGGCGGTTGTCGTGGCCGCCGCCTTCCGCGGCGAGCGCCGGCGCACCGGCCCCCGCGAGGAGGAACGCCGCCGCGACGGCACCGAAGAGACTGCTACGAATGGTCATTGCTGTTCTCTCCGCGCCCGGCTCAATGGGTCCCGGGGCCAGCCGCCCCGGCGACCGCCGCACCGCCCTTGGCCCCCTTGGCGAGGACGGCATCCGCGATGGAGGCCGGCAGCGGCTTGGGACGCTCGAACAGGCCGAGCAGCGGCAGGATGATGAGGAAGTGGATGAAATAGTAGGCCGTGAAGATGCGCGAGACGATCACGTAGCCGCCCTCGGCCGGCTGCGAGCCGAGATAGCCGAGGCCGACCGCCACCACCACGAAGACCCAGAAGAACTGACGGAACAGCGGACGGTACTTGGCCGAACGCACCTTGGAGGTATCCAGCCAGGGCAGGAAGGCCAGCACCACGATGGCCCCGAACATGGCGAGCACGCCGCCGAGCTTGTCCGGGATCGAGCGCAGGATCGCGTAGAACGGCAGGTAGTACCATTCGGGCACGATGTGCGCCGGCGTCGAGAGCGGATTGGCCGGGATGTAGTTGTCCGAGTGGCCGAGATAGTTCGGGATGTAGAAGATGAACCAGGAGAAGAAGATCAGGAACACCACCATGGCGAAGGTGTCCTTGATGGTCGCGTAGGGGGTGAAGGGCACCGTGTCCTTGGCCACGCTCTTGATGTCGAGGCCGTCCGGATTGTTCTGGCCCACGTGGTGCAGCGCCCAGATATGGAGGCCGACCACGCCCGCGATCATGAAGGGCAGCAGGTAGTGCAGGGAGAAGAAGCGGTTCAGCGTGGGATCACCCACCGAATAGCCGCCCCACAGCCACTGCACGATGGTCTCGCCGACCCAGGGGATGGCCGAGAACAGGTTGGTGATGACGGTGGCGCCCCAGAAGGACATCTGCCCCCACGGCAGCACGTAGCCCATGAAGCCCGTCGCCATCATCAGCAGGTAGATGATCACGCCGAGAATCCACAGCACCTCGCGCGGCGCCTTGTAGGACCCGTAATACATGCCGCGGAACATGTGGATGTAAACCGCGATGAAGAACATCGACGCGCCGTTGGCGTGGATGTAGCGGATGAGCCAGCCGTAGCTCACGTCGCGCATGATGTGCTCGACGCGGGCGAAGGCCACCGGCCCGTAGGCCACGTAATGCATGGCGAGCACCACGCCGGAAACGATCTGGCAGACCAGCATGAAGGTCAGGATCGCGCCGAAGGTCCACATGTAGTTGAGGTTCTTCGGCACCGGATAGGCGACCGCCGAAGAATGAATCAGCCCAACGATCGGCAAGCGGCTCTCGAACCACTGCGCGACCTTCCCCTTGGGCTGGTAAGTGGAATGTCCTTCCATGGGTCCAACCTTTTTGAAAGCGGCGACGATCGAGCCTCAGCCGATCACGATCTTGCTGTCGGAGACGAAATTGTAGGGCGGGAGCGCAAGGTTGAGCGGCGCCGGTCCCTGCCGGATGCGGCCGGACGTGTCGTAGACCGAGCCGTGGCAGGGGCAGAACCAGCCGTTGTACTGGCCCTGGTGACCGAGCGGCACGCAGCCGAGATGGGTGCAGATGCCGATCACCACCAACCACTGGTCCTTGCCCGCCTTCACGCGGTCCTGGTCGGGCTGCGGGTCCGGCAGCGCCGAGAGGGGCACGTCCTGCGCCGCCTTGATCTCCGCCGGAGTGCGGTGGGAAATGAAAATGGGCTTGCCGCGCCACTGCACGGTGACGATCTGGCCTTCCGCGATGGGCGAGATGTCCACTTCCGTGGTGGAGAGCGCGAGCACCGAGGCGTCAGGCTGCAGCTGGGAGATGAAGGGCCACACCATGGCGGCGGCCCCGACCGCGCCCACGGCGCCGGTCGCGATATAGAGGAAGTCCCGACGCGTCGTCGTGTCCGACGTCTCCGTATGTGCCACGGCGCAGTCCCCGATCTGTTGTCCTCGCAGCGCGCGCCCCGAACCCCCTTGGAGCGCAAGCCGCACACAGACGCGGCGGCCGCGTGGACCCGCGAGCCGCCACTTTCAAGCGCCTCTAATTGCACCCCCGACCCATCTTGTCCAGATCATGGCGATGCGGCACGCGGTCCTGTTCCACGACGTTTTCGGGTCCAGGCACTCCCGCCGGCACGTCTACGGCCTGTGTGGCATGGCGCGGGGCCGGAGGCATCCGTCCGGAAGGCTCGCAGGCAACCCAATGGTCAAGGTCAAGCATTGCTCCGGCCGAAGCCGCGCGCTAGCGTGCCTGCGCGCTTAGTGCCTGCGTTCGCATTACCTTAGGTCGGCTCCGCCCGGACCCCGAAAAGCGGGAACAAACCGGCGTTACGGGCCAGCCAATGCAGGGGGGACACATGCATACGCGGATCTTGGGAGCAACCGTCCTCGCGGCGGTAGCTGCCTGTACGGGCCTTGCGCCTGCGGCGAACGCCCAGACACTCCCGGTCACGATTGTCAACAAGACCGGCATCAAGGGCAAGATGTATATTACTGTCCTTGGCCGGAGTCCGCGGGATCCGACCGTTCATATCTACAGCGATGCGAACGGGAACATTAAACAATTCGCGGTCAACCCGACGCCGACGGACTACGGTTTTTCGACAACGGCGCAGAGCTATAGTTTCAAGATCCCGCAGATCAACTCTGGGCGGATTTACGTTTCCTTCTGCGCCCCCGCCTGGACGACCGCCAGCAAGACCGGCGATACGCCCCCGCAGATCGCCCCCAACACCCCGGCCACCTGGGTGCCCACCGACAAGAACTTCTACACCGTCCTGGACTTCGCCGAATTCGACTGGGTCCCGTCCGGCGGCACCACGTCGATGGATATCGACACGACCCAGGTGGACGCCCTGAGCATCCCCATGACGCTGTCCCTCAGCGGCACGCCCGGCGGGAAGGCGACGACGCTCACATCCGGCTTCAAGGACGCATCCACCAGCACCCTCGTGCTGCCGGGGCTGGCCAAGGCCCCGTGGAACAAACTTGTCGTCTACGACAGCAAGAAGCGTCCTATTCGCATCCTCGTACCGGAAAAGGCGATGGTGCTGCCGACCTCGCATCCCAATTATTTCCCCAACAATTACCTCGACAACTATATCAGCCAGGTTTTCGCGACCTTCGCGAAGCCCGGAAAAACGTTCACGATCAAGGGGGACAATGGCGCCCTCTATACCGGGACGGTGCAGAACAACCAGATCGTCCTGAAGCCCAACAATGGGAACCCGGCCAACGTCTTCAACAAGCCGAGCTCGACCTATGTCTGGCAGAACGGCGCACCGCCCGCGAGCGGTCCCGCCGGGCCGGTGCCAAGCCTGCAAAAATACATCCAGGCGGCGTTCCTGCGCTCGACCTTCCTCAACACCACCACGAATTCCCTCTCCACGTGCCAGGGCGTCATCCCCTACACGCTGCCGCCGCAGAACCTTTACTCCAGCACCATCCACGCCTTCTCCATCAACCAGGGTGCCTACACCTTCGCCTATGACGACGTATGCGCCCGCAGCAGCAACATCGCCTTGACCAACCCCACATCGGTGACCTTGACGCTGCTGCCGCTGAGCCCCACCATGTCGACCATGACCTGCAACTGAGGGGCGGTCCTGCGGGCTCGGCATCCGCCGCGGCCCGCAGCATGACCTTGCGCATTGCCCTGTATTGTCCCGACATCGCGCAGAATGCCGGCACCATCCTGCGCGTCGGCGCCTGCTTCGGCGTGGAGGTCCACATCATCGAGCCCGCGGGCTTTCCCGTGGGTGATGCGGGCTTCCGGCGCGCCGGCATGGACTATATCGACCAGGTGACCTGGCGGCGGCATGTTTCGTTCGCGACCTTCGACGCCGAGCGGCGGACCGAGGGCCGGCGCCTTGTGCTGTTCACCACCACCGGTGCGACGCCACTGCCCGACTTCCGCTTCCACCCCGGTGACCTGCTGCTGTTCGGGCGGGAATCGGCCGGAGTGCCCGAGGCGGTGCACGCGGCGGCGGACGCGCGGGTTCGCATTCCCATCCGGGCGGAGGCGCGCTCCCTCAACGTGGCGGTGAGCGCGGGCATCGCGCTGGCCGAGGCGCTGCGGCAGACCGGCGGCCTGCCCGGCTGATGCGCCGGCTTTCTTCCGCCGCACCGAGGCGGTAGAAGCCCGCGCCACACGCCAAGAACGCGCCACGCGAAATGCGCCACGCGACAAGAGCGAACGAAGCGGAGCCTTCCATGTCCACCGCTGCCACCCCCGATGCCGTCCCTCCCGCCGCGGAAGCGGCCGGCGCCGGTTCCGCCCATCCGCCGACCGGCGATGCCCTGCTCGACGCGCGCCGTGCCGAGGCGCGGGCCTGGTTCGAGACCCTCCAGGGCCGCATCATCGCGGCCTTCGAGGCGCTGGAGGACAAGGCCGACCCGGCGCTCTACGCCGGCGACGCCGGCCGCTTCGAGCGCACCGCCTGGGCGCGCACCGACCATACGGGCGCGCCGGGCGGCGGCGGCACCATGGCGCTCATGCGCGGGCGGCTGTTCGAGAAGGTGGGCGTGCACACCTCCACCGTGTTCGGCGAGTTCGCCCCGGAATTCCGCGGCCAGATCCCCGGCGCCGCCGAGGACCCGCGCTTCTGGGCATCCGGCATCTCGCTCATCGCCCACATGGCGAACCCGCATGTGCCGGCGGTGCATATGAACACGCGCTTCGTGGTCACCACCAAGGCCTGGTTCGGCGGCGGCGCGGACCTCACCCCCGTGCTCTCCCGGCGCCGGACCCAGGAGGACGCGGACACCCTCGCCTTCCACGCCGCCATGCAGGCCGCCTGCGCGGCGCACAAGGTGGCGGAATACGAGCGCTACAAGGCGTGGTGCGACGACTACTTCTTCCTGAAGCATCGGGGCGAGATGCGCGGCATCGGCGGCATCTTCTACGACTATCTCGACAGCGCCGGCGCCGGGACGGGCACATGGGCGGACGACTTCGCCTTCACCCGCGAGGTGGGCCTCGCCTTCCTCGACGCCTATCCGCGGATCGTCGCCGCCAACATGGCCACCCCCTGGACCGCCGAGGACCGCGAGGAACAGCTGGTGCGGCGCGGGCGCTACGTGGAGTTCAACCTGCTCTACGACCGCGGCACCATCTTCGGCCTGAAGACCGGGGGGAACGTGGATTCCATCCTCTCCTCCATGCCGCCCGTGGTGAAGTGGCCGTAAAGCCCCCGGCCCGGACGCAGGCCGCAGTCCCGCGCCTGAATATCCCCCGTTCGGGGGATGCAACCTGAGGCCGCATATGCGCAATATGCGTGATGCGTGCGGCATCGGGGGGACACAATGGCAACGCAACTCGACGGGCAGGAGCGGCCTCGGACATTCCGGATCGAACTGGTTCAGCCGCCGTCGCCGAAGAAGACATTCGCCGACAGGCTCAAGGACATCGGCGTCATCGGGATCGTCGGGGCCTTGTTGGCAGCGCTGTTTGGCACTGTCTTCCAATATTCGAGATGGCTTGTCGAACAGCAACTGGCTCGCAATGCCGACGATTTCAAAATCGCCACGCATACATTCAACACGCTGGCGGCGGATCTGGCGAAGGCGCAGACCCTCCAGGAGACGCTGTTCTTCACTTACGACAGCGCGACAAGCCCCGCAAATCCGCAGCAGTTGAAGTTTTTGCGCAAGCGCGGCGCCGATATCTATCCCTTGTACGAGGAACAGCGGCTGGCCTTGCGGCAGAAGATGGATTCCCTGCTGTTCGACGTCCAGCGTCACCTCGACTGGGCATCCGACCCGAAATCCCGCGACTTCACGGCCGCCACGGGCGGCTCCCGTGATCCGTTAAGCTACGGCAAGCTCAAGCGGGCCGACTTTGACTGCCTGAGTAAAAGAAGCATGCCTCATTTCCCCGATGAAAAGCTCCTCGGCGTTGAAAAATTCGATTCATTCGATGTGGACTGGCGCAGCATAAAGCATCATCTCATCGTGTATAATTATTGCTTCCGTCAAATACATGATCAGATCGAGGCCGTCCGCGTGTGGGCCGGACTCTCTGGTGATGCAGACATGCAGGCCGCGGCGCTCGACATCGAAAAGCTGAAGCAAAAACTCGACAACAACGTCCAGCGCCTCAACGGCATCTCCATGCTGGGCCTCATACAGGTGGAACGCGTGCGCGAGCTCAACACGCCGCCGGGCGTCCTGAACTTTCTGCGGCTGGCTGTGACGGGATCGTCATGATCCCCGGCTAAGCCTCTCCGCAGCGCAGCCCTCGTCCGCTGCGGGGAGAGACAGCCATGGCCTTCGCACCCGGCGACATCGTCCAGCTCAAGTCCGGCAGCCCCGCCCTCACCGTCGTCTCGACGGCGGGTGAGGACGTGTCGGTCATCTGGTTCGCGGAGGAGCTGAGCGAGTTCCGGGACCGGGTGTTGCCGGCCGTCGCCCTCGACAAGCTCGAAGTCGCCGATTTCGACGAGGAAGACGACGAGGACGAGGCGGACGAGGACTGAGCCAATCTGGTCAGCCTTGCCGTGCCGCCTTCTCCAGCAGGGCTGAGACCGCTGGTTCCCCGGTGGGAAAGCCGGCGTCGATCCAGGCCTGCTCCGCCCAGCGCAGCGCCGCGCCCAGCCCCGGGCCCGGCTTGAGGCCCCGCGCGATGAGGTCGGCGGCGGTGAAGGGCGGGCGCGGGAGGTCCCATGTCGCCGCGGCCTCGACGACCCGCGCCGCGGCGGCGGGATCGCAGCGCCCGTGCGCGGCCGCCAGCAACACCCGGTCACGCCCCGCCTCGACGCCCCCTGCGTAGAGGAAGGCCTTCACCGACTGGACGTCCGGCAAGGGCGGCACCGGCCCGGCGAGGGCGAAGAGACGCCGCGTCTCCGCATTGGACAGGCGCAGATGCGCGCGCAGCCGCTCGACATCGACGCTGACACGCAGCGCCAGCGCCGCGAGGCGACGCGTGGGGTCGGGCCGCAGGCCGAGGGACGCCTCCAGCCCGGCCAGCCGGGCGAAGGCCTTCACGTCGCCGATGCCGCCGAGCAGCATCTGCAGCAAGCCGCTCTCGCTCATGGTGGCAAGGGTCGGGGCGGCGCCGGGCGCCACCAGCAGCTTCATCGTCTCCGCGCGAATGCGCTCCCGCGACAGGCCGAGCAGCCCGGCGCGCAGGCGGACGGCCGCGCTCAGGGCGGTCGGGTCCACCTCGCCCACGCCATAGGAGGCGTGGAAGCGGAACAGGCGCAGGATGCGCAGATAGTCCTCGCGAATGCGGGCCTGCGCGTCGCCGATGAAGCGCACCCGCCGCGCCGCGAGGTCAGAAAGGCCGCCCACGAGGTCCACCACCGTGCCGTCCGCCGTGGCGTAGAGGGCATTGAGGGTGAAGTCGCGCCGCTCGGCGTCATGCCGCCAGTCGCGCCCGAAGCGCACCACCGCGCGCCGCCCGTCCGTTTCCATGTCCTCGCGAAGGGTGGTGACCTCGAAGGCGTGGTGCCCGGCGACCACCGTCACCGTGCCGTGCGCGATGCCGGTGGGCACCGGCTTCATGCCGGCCCGGCGCGCGCGCTCGACCACCTCCTGCGGCAGGGCCGTGGTGGCGATGTCCACGTCGATCACCGGCAGGTTGAGCAGGCTGTTGCGCACGGCGCCACCGACCACCCGCGCCTCCTCGTCGCCGGCATTCAGCAGGCCCAGCACCTCGGCGAGGCCGGGCGTGGCCCAGAAGGCGGCCCCCGCGATCGAGGAGGTCATTCGAAATGGCCCGGCACGAAGACGCCGTCCCTGGTCTGCGCCGGCACGTAGCGGCTGCCCGGCGGGGCCGTCCGGCCGTGCTCGAACAGGAACAGCCCGACGACGGCCAGCGCCACCGCCGCAGTGGCCACCCCGGCGAGGGCCTTCGCCGACCAGTGCTCCGGCACCACCGAGCCCTTGGTGGCGAACAAAAGCGCCGCGTAGAGCACGAACGGCGTGAGAAACAGGCCGAGCTCGATGACAACGCTGCGCAGCATCAGGCGTAGACCCTCTCGTAAAGCATGCGGAGCATGCCGGCGGTGGCGCCCCAGATGTTTCGACCCTCATAGGGCATGGCATAGAAGTGACGCAGCGTGCCCTGCCATTCGCGCGACTGGCGCTCGTGGTTGCGCGGGCTCATGAGGAAGGACAGCGGCACCTCGAACGCCTCCTCGACCTCGGCCGGGTTGAGGGTGAGGCGGTAGGCGGGATCCACGAGGCCCACCACGGGCACGATCCAGAAGCCGGTGCCAGAGAGATAGCCGTCCAGGTAGCCGAGGGGCTCCACGAGGCCGGCCTCAAGCCCTACCTCTTCCCGCGCCTCGCGCAGAGCGGCGTCCAGCTCGTCGCGATCGCCGGGATCGACCCGGCCACCGGGAAAGGCGATCTGCCCCGCATGGTGGCTCAGGTGCGGCGAGCGCAGGGTGAGGAGCACCGCCGGCTTGGGGCGCGCCACCACCGGAACCAGCACGGCGGCATGGCGCGGCGGCTTCGACGGCACGAGGCTCTGCTGCTCCGACTGCAAGGCGTGGTCGCCATTGAGGCCCGGAAAGGCCGCTTCCGAATAATAAGGCGGCGGGGCGGACGCGAGCCGCGCGCGGGCGCGGGCCATGAACGTTTCGAGGCTGAACGCGCCCGTGCCGGGCGCCTCCTCGCCGGGCGCCGCATCGGCCGCTTCGGACACACGTGTCATTCGCTGAGACCCAGGCCGGCGGCCGGCAGGATGGCGTAGAAGCGGCCGGCGGAGGCAACTCCGAACATGGGGACGCCGCCCTCCTCGCGCACCTCCCCCTCTTCCATCAGGTCGAGATGCACGGCGCGGGTGAGGCGCGCCTCCAGCCCGTGGCGTACGTGCAGATAGGGCACCACCTCGCCCTCCCCGGCACCCGGCGCGAAGCGCAGGTCGTGGCCGGGGCCGCAGCGCACCAGGTCGTCGAGATTGGTGCGGAAGACGAGGGTGCGCCCGTTCGGGGTGCGGCCCTCCGCCGCATCCTCCACCGCCATCTCCACGGCGAGGAAGGGGGCGTCGTCTACCGTGATACCGATCTTCTCCACCGGCGTCTTCAGCACGAAGCGCGCGCCCTCCCGCGCCAGCACCGAGGCGAACAGGCGCACCAGCGCCGGGCGGGCGATGGGCGTGCCCATGTAGAACCAGGTGCCGTCGGCCTTGATGCGGATGTCCATGTCGCCGCAATCGGGGGGATTCCAGCGGTCCACCGGCGCCGGCCCACGCCCGCCCGCGGCCCGCACGGCGTCCATCAGCGCATCAAGCCGGCCCGGCGCGGGCCCGCCCGGCGGAGGTGGAGCGGCGTTGGTTCCGGCCATCTCGTTGTCCCTCCCTGTGCGTTGTCGCCTGCCGCGCCGCGCGAACCCGTCGCAGGCCTCGCGATGACGTGAGCACCGTCCCCAGCCGGCACCGCCGCGCAGGGTTCGACGCAGTGCAATCTTATCGTAAGCTCTGTGTCCGGGTGGCGTGTCGTTTGCAAGGCCTCATCCGGGGGGTGGGGCCGGATCCGCGTCGGGGCGTTTTATTGCCGCTTTTCGCGGCAAGCCTGTCCCGAAGGCGCGAGCCCGGGCGTTTGGGCGTTAAGGAGATGCAGATGTCGGCTGCCGGCGAGACGTTCGACCTCGACGAAATGATCATCCGCAATGCGGAAGCCGCCGCGGCCCATGTGAAAGGTGCGCGCACCGCCATCTCCGCCGTCATCTTCGGCCAGGAGGCGGTGGTCGAGCGGGCGCTCATCACCATCCTGGCCGGCGGCCACGCTCTGCTCGTGGGTGTGCCGGGCCTCGCCAAGACCAAGCTGGTGGAAACCATGGGCACGGTGCTGGGCCTCGATGCCCGCCGCGTCCAGTTCACGCCGGACCTGATGCCCTCCGACATCCTCGGCGCCGAGGTGCTGGAGGAGGCCGCCGGCGGACGGCGGGCCTTCCGCTTCATCAAGGGCCCCATCTTCGCCCAGCTGCTGATGGCGGACGAGATCAACCGCGCCTCGCCGCGCACCCAGTCCGCCCTACTCCAGGCCATGCAGGAATACCATGTGACGGTGGCCGGCGAGCGGCACGATCTGCCCCGGCCCTTCCACGTGCTCGCCACCCAGAACCCGCTGGAGCAGGAGGGGACCTATCCCCTGCCCGAGGCGCAGCTCGACCGCTTCCTGATGGAGATCGACGTGGACTATCCGGACCGCGACGCGGAGCGGAAGATCCTGTTCGAGACCACCTCGGCCGAGGAGCAGAAGCCCCGCGCCGCCATGAGCGTGGACGACCTCGTCGCCGCCCAGCGGCTGGTGCGCCGCCTGCCGGTGGGCGAATCGGTGGTGGAGGCGATCCTCACGCTCGTGCGTTCCGCCCGTCCCGGTGCCGAGGGTCCCGAGCAGCGCTACATCGCCTGGGGCCCCGGCCCGCGCGCCAGCCAGGCGCTGATGCTCGCCGTGCGCGCCCGCGCGCTCCTTGACGGGCGCTATGCGCCCTCCGTGGACGACGTGGTGGCCCTCGCCGAGCCGGTGCTGAAGCACCGCATGGCCCTCACCTTCGCCGCGCGGGCGGAAGGGGAGAGCATCACCCACATCATCCGTCGCCTCACCGAGCGGCTCGGGTGAGCGCCGGCCAGCCGCAGGTGCCGGACGCGGCGCACCGCTCCGTCGAGCAGGCCGCCCTTGCCGCCGCGGACCTTGCCGCCGCCATGCCGCGCCTGGTTCTGGAGGCGCGGCGCATCGCGCTCACCGTGCAGCACGGACTGCACGGGCGCCGGCGCGCCGGCTCGGGCGAGAATTTCTGGCAGTACCGCCGCTTCATCGACGGCGAGCCCGCCAACCGCGTGGACTGGCGGCGCTCGGCGCGCGACGACCACCTTTATGTGCGCGAGCGCGAATGGGAGGCGGCCCACACGGTGTGGATCTGGCCCGATCTGTCCCCGTCCATGGACTATGCCTCCCGCGGGCAGGCGCCGAAGCGCGATCGCGCCCTCATCATCGCCTTCGCTTTGGCCGAGCTGCTGGTCAAGGGCGGCGAGCGCGTGGGCATGCCGGAGATGATGCGCCCGTCCGCCAACCGCCGCATCGCCGAGCGCATGGCCGAATCGGTGGTGCTCGCCCCGCGCCTGCCGGCCAGCCTGCCGCCGCCCTTCGCCCCCTCGCCCTTGTCGGAGATCGTGCTGCTCGGCGACTTCTGGAGCCCGGCGTCGGAGGTGGCGGAGCGCATCGAGCTGCTCGCGGCCTCCGGGGCGCAGGGCCATCTGGTGCAGATCGTGGATCCGGCGGAGGAGACCTTCCCCTTCTCCGGCCGCATCGAGTTCCGCGAACCGGAGAGCGGCGACCGGCTCACCGTCGGCCGGGCGGAAAGCTGGCGCGCCGACTATGACCTGAAGCTGGTGGAGCACCGCGCCCGCATCCGCGCCGCCGCCGAGCGGCTGGGCTGGAGCTTCACCGTGCACCGTACCGACCGCCCGGCGAGCGAGCTGCTGCTCGCCCTCCATATGCGCATGGGCGCCGGCGGCACCGCGTCCGCCACGCCCAAGGGCGGCGGCCACGCCTTTGTCTCGCGAGGTCCCGCCTGATGTTCGGCCTCCCCCTCGCCTTTTCCGCCCCGCTGCTGCTCACGGCCTTCCTCGCTTTGCCGCTGCTGTGGTTCCTGCTGCGCGTGGTGCCGCCGAAGCCGCGCGAAATGGCCTTCCCGCCCATGCGCCTGCTCCTCGGCATCGCGCCCAAGGAAGAGAGCGCGGCGCGCACGCCGTGGTGGCTCACCGCGCTGCGGCTGCTGCTGGCGGCGCTCATCATCCTCGCCGCGGCCGGACCCATCTGGAACCCGCCGGCGGCGGCGCCCGCGCGCGGCGGGCCGCTGGTGCTGATCATCGACCAGGGCTGGCCGGCGGCGGCGAGCTGGGACGCCCGGCGCAACGCCGCCGGCGCGCTGATCGACGAAGCGGAAACCAACGGGCGCGGCGTCGCCCTCATTCCCACCGGCGACGTGCCGCGGGACGCCACCCTCCTCACCCCCGCCGCCGCCCGCGATCGCCTGCGCTCGCTGGAGCCGGTGCCCTACGGGCCGGCCCGCCGCGAGGCCCTGGCGCTGGCCCAGCGGGTGCTCGGCGGCGAGCCGGAGGCCGGCATCGTGTTCATCTGCGATGGCGTGGACCTCGGCGCCGACCCGGACCTCGCCCAGGGCTTCGCCGCGCTCGGCGGCGCCGGCCGGCTGCTGGTGGTGGGCGGTGGCGTCGCCGCCCCCCTCGCCTTGGCCGGGGCGGACAACGGCGCCGAGGCGCTCACCGTGAAGGTGCTGCGCCCGGACGGCGGCGCTCCCCGCGCCGGGCAGGTGGCGGCGCGGGACATGCGCGGCCTCTCCCTCGGCGAGGTCCCCTTCACCTTCCCCGAGGGCTCGAGCGAGACGGAAGCCCGCTTCGACATGCCGGTGGAAATCCGCAACGAGGTGGCGCGGCTGGAGATTTCCGGCGAGCACTCGGCCGGTGCGGTGCAGCTCCTCGACAAAAGGTGGCGGCGGAGGACCGTCGGCATCGTCTCGGGCACCAGCACGGACACCGGCCAGCCCCTGCTCGCGCCGACCTACTACCTCTCCCGCGCCCTCGGGCCGTTCGCCGACCTGAGGGTGGCCGAGAGCGGGTCGGCGACGGAGAACATCAATCGCTTCCTGGAGCAGCGCCTGCCGGTGCTGGTGCTGACCGACGTGGGCACCATCCCGCCCGCCACCCGCACCCGCCTCGCCCGCTTCGTGGAGGAGGGCGGCGTGCTCATCCGCTTCGCCGGCCCGCGCCTCGCCAACGCGCAGGACGACCTGTTGCCAGTGAAGCTGCGGCGGGGCGGACGCGTGCTCGGCGGCTCCCTGTCGTGGGAGACGCCGCAGAAGCTCGGCGCCCTCACCCCCGAAGGGCCGTTCCGCGACGTGCGCCTGCCCGACGACGTGACGGTGAACCGGCAGGTGCTGGCCGAGCCGGACGGGACGCTGGGCGAACGCACTTGGGCGACGCTGGCCGACGGCACCCCCCTGGTCACCGGTGTACGGCGGGGCAAGGGCGCGCTGGTGCTGTTCCATGTGACCGGCGACACGTCCTGGTCCAACCTGCCCCTGTCCGGCACCTTCGTGGAAATGCTGCGCCGCGTGATCGCCCTCTCCGATGCCCCGCCCCCGGCCGAGGCCGCGCCGGCCGACGCCGCCGCCCGCGCCGCCAACCGGCCGGACGTGGCCGCCCTGCCCCCGGCACGGGTGCTGGACGGCTTCGGCACCTTCCGGCCCGCCGGCCCGACCGTGCATGCCCTGCCCTCCAATTATGCCGGCCGCGCCGGCGCCGACCATCCCCCCGGCTTCTACGGCCCGCCCGACGGGCTCCTGGCGGTGAACGCGCTTTTGCCGGACGACCGGCCGAAGCGCCTCGACCTTTCCGCCCTCGGCGGCCGGGTGGAGCCGCTGCAGGACAGCGCGCCGCGCGACCTGCGCGGCAGCATTCTCGTCGGCGCCATGGGGCTGCTGCTGCTGGACGCGCTCGCCGTGCTGTTCCTCGCCGGCGGCCTGTCGCGCATGGGCGGCCCCGGGGCCGGGAGCGGCTTGAAGCGCGGCGCCGCCGCGGCCGTTCTCGTGGCCTTCGCCCTCGGTGCCGGCCTCGCCGCGGGGCCCGCCCCCGCCCCCGCCCGCGCCGACGACGCCGACTTCGCCCTCAAGGCCACTGTGCAGACGCGCTTCGCCTATGTGGCCACCGGCAATGGCGAGGTGGACGACATCTCCCGCGCCGGCCTCGACGGCCTCGCCACCTTCCTCGGCCAGCGCACGGCGCTGCAGGCGGGCGAGGCCATGGGGGTGGATATCGCCAAGGACGAGCTGGCCTTCTTCCCCCTGCTCTACTGGCCGATCCTGCCCGACACGCAGGTGCCGCCTCCGGCCGTGCTCGCCCGCATCGACGCCTACATGAAGCAGGGCGGAACGGTGATCTTCGACACCCGCGACGCCATCGAATCGGGCGGGGCCCCGGGCGCGCCGCTCACCGCGGCGGGCGCCCGGCTGAAGGAGATCCTCTCCCGCCTCGACATTCCCGAGCTGGAGCCGGTGCCGCGCGACCACGTGCTCACCAAGGCCTTCTACCTGCTCAAGGACTTCCCAGGCCGCTTCACCGGCGGCACGACCTGGGTGGAGGCCCTGCCCACCGCCCGCGACGACGACGCGGACCGCCCGGCCCGCGCCGGCGACGGCGTCTCCCCCGTCATCATCACCTCCAACGACCTGGCCGGCGCCTGGGCGGTCTCGCGCAACGGCGATCCGCTGCTGCCCCTCACCCCCGGCGAGCCGCGCCAGCGCGAGATCGCCTTCCGCGCCGGGGCCAACATGGTGATGTATGTGCTGACCGGAAACTACAAGGCGGACCAGGTGCACGTGCCGGCCCTGCTGGAAAGGCTCGGGCAATGAGGCCGCATCGCCGACCGCGCGCGGGTGACCGGGCATGAGCTACGGCCTCACCTTCTCCCCGTTCGTCTCCCTCCCGGTGCTCATCGCCATCGCGGCGGTGGCGCTGGTGCTGGCGGGGCTCCTGCTGTTCTCCCGCACCCGCGGCGCCGTGTTCCGCGCCCTGGCGCTGGCGGTCGGCCTGCTGGCCCTGTCGAACCCCTCCTTCACCCGCGAGGAGCGCGAGCCCCTGAGCTCGGTGGTGGCGGTGGTGGTGGACCGCAGCGCCAGCCAGTCCTTCGGCGACCGCACGCAGCAGACGGAGGCCGCCCGCGCCGCCCTCACCGCCCGCCTCGGCCAGCTCTCCGGGGTCGAGGTCCGCACCATCGACGCCGACAGCGGCGACAGCTCGGCGGACGGCACGCGCCTGTTCTCGGCCCTCTCGGCGGGCCTTGCCGACGTGCCGCCGGAGCGCGTCGCCGGCGCCATCATGATCACCGACGGGCGGGTGCACGACACGCCCGAAAAGCCCCAGGCCCTCGGCTTCTCCGCGCCCATCCACGCGCTGATCACCGGCCGCGCCGGCGAGCGCGACCGGCGGGTGGCGCTGGAGAAGACGCCGCGCTTCGGCATCGTCGGCCAGAAGCAGACCATCACCTACAGGGTCACCGACGAAGGCACCGCCGCCGACGCCCGCGTGCCCGTCACCATCCGCCGCGACGGCGAGGTCATCGCCCGGCCCATCGTCACCACCGGGCGCAGCGCCAGCGTGGAGGTGGACATCACCCATGCCGGCGCCAACATCGTCGAGTTCGAGGTGCCGCCGCTGGCCGGCGAGCTGACGCCGGTGAACAACCGCACCGCCGTCTCCATCGACGGCGTGCGCGACAAGCTGCGCGTGCTCCTCGTCTCCGGCGAGCCCAACGTGGGCGAGCGCACCTGGCGGAACCTTTTGAAGAGCGACGCCAACGTGGACCTCGTCCACTTCACCATCCTGCGCCCGCCGGAGAAGCAGGACGGCACGCCCATCAACGAACTGTCGCTCATCGCCTTCCCGACGCGCGAACTGTTCCAGACCAAGATCAAGGATTTCGACCTCATCATCTTCGACCGCTACTCCCAGCAGGGGGTGCTGCCACAGGTCTATTTCGACAACATCGTGCGCTACGTGCGCGCCGGCGGCGCGGTGCTGGTGGCGGCCGGCACCGACTTCATCGACACGGGCTCGCTCTACAACACGCCGCTGGAAGAGATCCTGCCGGGCGTGCCGAGAGGCGAGGCGACGGAAGGCGCGTTCCACGCCCGCCTCACCGACCCCGGCAAGCGCCATCCGGTCACCCGCGCCCTGCCGGGCTCGGAGAGCGATCCGCCCCACTGGAGCCGCTTCTTCCGGGTGATCGACGCCCAGGCCCGCTCCGGCACCAGCCTGATGAGCGCCCCCGGCGACAAGCCGGTGCTGCTGGTGGACCGGGTCGGCGAGGGCCGCGTCGCCCTCCTGCTGTCGGACCACATCTGGCTGTGGGCGCGCGGCTACGAGGGCGGCGGCCCGCACATCGACCTTCTGCGCCGCCTCTCCCACTGGCTCATGAAGGAGCCGGATCTGGAGGAGGAGCGACTGAAGCTCACCGTCTCCGGCCGCGACCTGGTGGTGGAACGCCAGACCATGGGCGAGAGCGTGCCCCAGGCCACCGTCACCACCCCCTCGGGCGCCCTGCGCACCCTCACCCTCGCCCAGGTGGAGCCGGGCCTGTGGCGCGCCTCCACGCCCGCCGACGAGCTCGGCCTGTGGCGCGCCGCCAACGGCACGCTCACCGCCCTGGCCAATATCGGCCCGCTGAACCCTAAGGAGTTCGCCGAGGTGACCAGCACCCGCGACGTGCTCGCCCCGGTGGCGGCGGCCACGGGGGGCGGCGTGTGGCGGCTGTCGGAGCTCGGCGGATCGGTGCCGCGGGTGGTGCAGGTCTCCTCCTCCGACCGGCTCGCCGGGGAGGACTGGATGGGGCTTCGCACCCGCGACGTCTCGGTGGTGCGCGGCATCGGGCTGTTCCCGCTGTTCGCCGGCCTCTCGGGCCTGCTGTTGCTCCTCGGCGCCCTCACCGCCGCCTGGGTGCGCGAGGGGCGGTAGGGCCGGCGGAGGCCTGCCCTTCCACACCGGCGCTTCGCGTCGGCTCTGCCTGCCGGCGACCTCCGGCCTACCGCGTCTGGGCACGCTGCTGGGGACGCCGCGCTGGCCGTTGGACGGGCTGCACGCATGTATCGGCCCCAGGGCGACCGGCACGCATCGGACCTTGCGGGCTCGCGGATGCTGCGCGACCTCTCGCGGCCTAACAACTAACCCGTTTGGGTATTGCGCGAAGGGGAAAGCGACCTAATTTTCCGGAAACTTGGCACCGGGACGCATCATGAGTAGAATTCTTTCAGGAAGGCTGGGACTTTTCCGCTCCAGGTTCGCGCCGGCAATTGCTTTCTGCTATTTCTTTCTTTTCTGTCCCGGATCTGCACATGCGATCATCAGAGGCGAAAGAGTCGACCCAAAAAGCGCGATATCCAACGAAATCCAAAGGATAGGTGGAACAATACAAGAGAAAAAGGGTGGAAAATGGATTGATGTAGCGCACAGGACGCGCACGGGTCTCCTGGTGGACAGCCGCACCATCCTGACCGCACGACACTGCGTTGAATTATCCGATGAAAATTGGCGGATCAGATTATCAGTCTACTTTCAAAACCCGAATGGCAGCGAAACCAAAGCGACCGTAGAAAAATGGATCACCGACCCCGCCATTGATTTGGCGGCACTCACCATTGATCGACCGGCACCCGCAAATGCAAAAGAAATAACATCTTCATTAATTTGGGGGGAATATGAGCGCCCAAAAAATATATATCTACGGATATGGAAGGATAGAGGGCAAAGACATTCCACCTTCCAAAAAACTATATCACACATTTACTGAAATTTAATACTATAAACATGATGATATCTATTTTATAACCAGACAATCTGACGGCCGAGGCGCATGCCAAGGAGATTCAGGATAGCTTGCGTATGTTGAAGAAATGGATTTTATAAATTAATAGGCGCACTTTCAAACACTGCATTTATAGAGCCCGGAAAACTTTGCAGCTGTCGCGCCAAATACATCAATATAAATTTTATAATATTTTGGCTAAGGCAAATCAAAAATCAATCAAACAATTAGCCCCCTTGCCCCAACTGATTCACCTACCCCTTCATCGCCGCCCGCTCTTCGGCCTCGCGCTGGCTCTCCGCCCGCTTGGTCACGATGGAGGCGATGATCACCACCACCGTCACGATGGCGATGAGGATGGTGCAGACCGCGTTGATCTCCGGCGTCACGCCTAGGCGCACCTGCGAATAGATGCGCATGGGCAGGGTCGTCGCCCCCGGCCCCGTGGTGAAGCTGGCGATCACCAGATCATCCAGCGACAGGGTGAAGGCCAGCATGAAGCCGGATACCACCGCCGGCAGGATGAGCGGCAGGGTGATCTTGAAGAAGGTCTGGAACGGCGGGCACCCGAGGTCGAGGGCCGCCTCCTCCAGCGTGCGGTCGAAGGTGACGAGGCGCGATTGCACCACCACCGCCACGAAGCACATGGTAAAGGTGATGTGCGCAAGCAGCACCGTCCAGAAGCCGCGATCGAAGTTCACCGCCACGAACAGCAGTAGCAAAGAGAGGCCGGTGATCACCTCCGGCATGACGAGCGGCGCGTAGATCATGCCCGAGAACAGCGTGCGCCCGCCGAAGCGGCCATAGCGGGTGAGGGCGAGGGCAGCCATGGTGCCAAGCACGGTGGCCACCAGCGACGAAAAGAAGGCGATGCGCAGCGTCACCCAGGCGGCATCGATGAGCTGCTCGTTCTCCAGCAGCGACCAGTACCACCGTGTGGAAAAGCCGCCCCACACGGTGACGAGCCGTGAATCGTTGAAGGAATAGATCACCAGTAGCAGGATCGGGATGTAGAGGAAGGCGAAGCCGAGCACGATGGCCGTGACGTTGAACCAGGTGAGGCCCTTTTTCATCGTCCCGCCTCCAGCTCGCGCTGCTGGATGTTCTGGTAGATCACGATGGGCACCACCAGCACCAGCAGCAGCAGCACCGCCACCGCGGATGAGACCGTCCAGGAGCGGTTGACGGTGAACTCCGTCCACAAGGACTTGCCGATCATCAGCGTGTCGGAGCCGCCGAGCAGATCCGGGATCACGAACTCGCCCACCGCCGGGATGAAGCAGAGCAGCGCGCCTGCCGCCACGCCCGGCAGGGACAGCGGAAAGGTGATGGTCCAGAACGCCTTGGAGGGCGGGCAGCCGAGGTCGGCGGCGGCTTCCAGAAGCGTCAGGTCCAGCTTCTCCAGCGCCGAATAGAGCGGCAGCACCATGAACGGCAGGTAGGAATAGACGATGCCGATATAGACGGCGAGGTTGGTGTTGAGGATCTCCAGCGGCGTGTCGATCACGCCCAGGGCCATCAGGGCCTGGTTGAGCAGCCCCTCCGGCGAGAGGATGCCGATCCACGCATAGACGCGGATGAGGAAGGAGGTCCAGAAGGGCAGGATCACCAGCATCAGCAGGGTCGGCTGGATGGAGCGCGGCGCCCGCGCCATGGCGTAGGCGATGGGATAGCCCACCACCAGCAGCAGGATGGTGGAAATGGACGCGATCACCAGGCTCGAGCCGTAGGCCTCCAGGAACTCGTTGGAGAAATCGAGCACGTAGCCGTAGTTGGCGAAGCTCAGGCCCGACAGGAACTGGGTGATGCCGGCCCAGCCCTGGGAAAGATCAAGCTGCGGCTCGTAGGGCGGCTGGGCCACCACGTCCTGCGACAGGGAGATCTTGAAGACGATGAGGAACGGCGCCAGGAACAGCGCCAGCAGCCACAGATAGGGCACCGCGATCACGAACCAGCGGCCCCCGCCCTTTTCACCCGCCATGGCCATGTGCGCCTCCAGGGTTAGCGGGTGAGCAGGACGCCGGCATGGGGCGCGAACGTCACCCACACCTTGTCGTCCCAGCTGATGGGCCGCGCCACCACGCGCGACAGGTTCGGCTGCGAGACCTTGATGCGGGTGCCGCAGGGCAGCTCCACATGGTAGATGGAGAGGTCGCCCAGATAGCCGATGTCCCAGATTTCGCCCTGGAAGCAGTTTTCGGCCAGGTCAGCCGGCGGATCGAGGGAGATGCGCAGCTTCTCCGGGCGGATGGCGAGGCAGGCGGGATCGCCCGCCTTGGCCGCGACGCCCTGCGTCACCACCAGCGGGAAGCGCGTCACCGAGGAGGTGAGGTGCGTCTCGTCCGGGCCGGCCTCGGTGATGGTGCCCTCGATGAGGTTCACCTCGCCGATGAAGTCCGCCACGTAGCGGGTGGCGGGCTGCTCGTAGATCTCCGAGGGCGGGGCCACCTGCACGAGGACGCCGTGATTCATCACGGCGATGCGGTCGGCCACCGTCATCGCCTCCTCCTGGTCGTGGGTCACGATCAGGAAGGTCATGCCCAGGTCCATCTGCAGGTCCATGAGCTCGAACTGGGTCTCCTCGCGCAGCTTCTTGTCGAGGGCGCCGAGCGGCTCGTCGAGCAGCAGCACCTTGGGGCGCTTGGCGAGGGAGCGGGCGAGGGCCACCCGCTGGCGCTGGCCGCCGGAGAGCTGGTGCGGCTTCCTCTTGGCGAACTTCTCCAGCTTGACGAGGGTCAGCATCTCCTCGACGCGGGCGTCGATGTCGGCCTTCGACATCTTGTCCTGCTTGAGGCCGAAGGCGATGTTGTCCTGGACGTTCATGTGCGGGAACAGGGCGTAGGACTGGAACATCATGTTCACCGGCCGCCGGTAGGGCGGCACGCCCACGAGGTCTTCTCCCGCCAGGGTAATGCGGCCCTGCGAGGGCTCGTCGAAGCCGGCGAGCATGCGCATGAGCGTGGTCTTGCCGCAGCCGGACGGGCCGAGGAGCGCGAAAAACTCGCGCTCGTAGATGTCGAGGCTCACATGATCCACGGCGGTGAAATCGCCGAAGCGCTTCACCACGTTCTCGAAGCGGATCAAGGGTTTCTTCGTCGGGTCCGCCCATGGGGCGAACGTGCGCCGGACGGCGCCGATGGTTTCCTTGCGCGCCTTGTCCGCAGCCATCCTGTCCCCCGTTCCGGCTTGGTGATCTGGAGGCTAGCTGCGGAACGCGCCACGCTCAAGACGTGTGCACGCGCAAAATTGCGCCGCGAGGCGCCCAGGGCCGTAGCAGGCTTGCCGGACGCGCCGATCGGAGGGAGGGGACAGCCCGGCACCGCCCCACGCACCGGCGGACGGGGAGGCGGCGGCGTGCAGTTATATGTTCATGGCCGTCCCCCTCCGGCCGGATCGAAGGACCGCCCCCTTGCACCCGCCGTCCGCTTGTGGCAGAGGAGGCCGCCTGACGACGGAAGACGACGTCGCCGCGGGGCGATGGATCATTTCCCGCCCGCCGGCGCGCTGCGGTAGCTCAGTGGTAGAGCACTCCCTTGGTAAGGGAGAGGTCGAGAGTTCAATCCTCTCTCGCAGCACCATCCCAAAGATCCCTCCGTTTCCCATCGACTCGGCCGCCAGAAACCGTGCCTCACGGCCCGGTTGCACGTGGCCGGTGTTTCGGGGCCGTGCTAGGTTTAATTCAACGTCGCCGCCATTCCGCAGAGCGACGCTAAGGGGGGCACCATGAAACACGCCCTGGCTCTCATCCTTCTCGTCGGCGCCTGCGTTCCCGCCGCCGCCGAGAAGTGGGACCTCTCCACCATGACCTGCCAGCAGTTCATCTCCAGCGACAAGCCGACCATCACGGTCATCCTGTCCTGGCTCGATGGCTACTATAAGGATGACGACGCGCCGCCGGTGATCGACACCGACCGGTTCGTGGCCAATGCGGGCAAGCTCGGCGAATACTGCGCCGCCAATCCCCAGCTCGGCCTCATCACGGCAGCCGACCACCTGTTCGACGATTGACCGGGCGGGCATCCCGCCCCACCGGAGCGCTGGATCGCGGCGGCACAGCCGGCTACAAGAGCGGGGCAGACCTGCCTGCCCCGGGTGACCGCGCCATGAACGCCATCACGTCGCTGAAGACCTTCCTCGCCGACCGCGTGGAGCTGTTCGGCGCGCCGCTCTATGCCTCGGCCGGACGCCTGAGCGTCCCCGCCGACGATCCCCACGACGAGCTCGCCGCGGGCCATGGCGAAGACCACGACCCGGCGGACGGGCAGTCCTTCGCCATCGACTATGTGGACCACGCCGGCAACGAGAGCCATCGCCGGATCTCGGTGTGGGCCGTGCAGCGCAATGTGGAAGGCGTGCCCATCCTCATCGCCAAGTGCCACGAGCGGCAGGCGACGCGGGCCTTCCGGGTGGACCGCATCACCGCCATCACCGACCTGGACGGCGCGCGGCGCGAGCCGCTCTCGCGCTTCTTCTTCGAGACCTTCGGCTTCGTATGGCCGAAGAACGCCATCATCGTGCCGCCGGACGAGCCCGCCGACGTGCGGTGGGACCGGATCCGCACCATCACCCGCAAGACGGGGGTGGTGCTGCTCGCGGCGCTCGCCCTCGCCGATGGGGAAATGGGCGCGGCGGAAGCCGAGGAAGTGGTCTTCTTCTGCGAACGCGCCTGCAGCGCCGAGGGGCTCGACCTCACCGGGGCGGAGCGCGAGCGGCTCGCGGCCTATGTGGGTCGCCTGCGCCCGACCACGGAGGCGATCGACGGTGCCCTCGACACCCTGTTCGAGAGCGGGAACGAGGCCATCGCCACCGTGCTGAAGGCGGGCCTGCGGGTGGTCAAGGCGGACGGCTCGCTCCGTGCGGAGGAGGCCGAACTGCTCGATACCTATTGCTACGCCCTCACCGGGCGGCACCTGCTGTAGACCGCCCTCGCGGAGCCGATGCGGCGGCGCATGGGAAGGCGCGCCCTCCCGGCACGCGGCGACATCTTCACGCCGTCGCCGCCCCGGCCAGGGTCGCCACCCCCGCCAGGAGCGCGGGCAGGCGGTGGCGGTTCAATGCCAGCCATTGCAGCGCAATGATCACATAGCCATTGATCATTCGCCCCGCCTCGACCGCGGCGAGGGCGTCATCCAGCTTCACCGCGAACGGATAGGTGCGCTCCGTCTCGGCCTCCGCCCCGGCCTGCTGCGGAAGAGCGGCGGAATCGAGGAGGCCGAGGAAGAGCACGGCGAACTCGTCGCTCACCCCCGGCGAAGGCACGAAGCGGAGCATGGGGATCAGCGCCCGCGGCACCACCCCCGCCTCCTCCCCGCATTCGCGCAGGGCCGCGGCCTCGTAGCTCTCCCCCTGCTCGACGATGCCGGCGACGATCTCCACCATGTCGCCCCGGTCGTGGACGAGATGGGCGCCGAAGCGGAACTGGCGGATGAGCACCACGAGCTCCCGCTCCGGGTCGTAGCCGAGCACTCCCACCACGCTGCCGGCGCGGATGATGTCGCGGGACTGCACGTCGCTGGACCCGTCTTCGTGGTGGAGCACGATGCGGTAGCGCTCGTAGGGACGAAAGCCCCTTGCCAGCAGCTCGGGGCCTTCCACGTCCGCCCGCGCGGGACGATCCTCGGGGACGTCGGTCCGTGTCACTGGCGCACCACGCCCTGCCCGGCGGTCTCGAGGTCGAAGGCGGCGGCGAAGAGGGCGCGGGTGTAGGCCTCCCTCGGCCGCTCGAACACCTCGCGGGCCGCCCCCTCCTCCACCATCTTGCCGTCGCGCATGACGAGGATGCGGCTGGCCAGCGCCGAGACCACGCGCAAATCGTGCGAGATGAACATGAAGGTGAGGTCGCGCTTCCTCTGGAGGGCGCGCAGCAGGTCCACGATCTGCGCCTGCACGATCATGTCGAGGGCGCTGGTGGGCTCGTCCAGCACCACGAAGGAGGGTTCGAGCGCCATGGCGCGGGCGATGGAGATGCGCTGGCGCTGGCCACCGGAGAATTCGTGCGGATAGCGGTGCCGGCTCGAAGGGTCGAGCCCCACGTCGGCCAGCGCCGCCACCACCCGCGCATCCCGCTCGGCCGCCGAGAGCCCGCGCTGGTGGACGAGCAGGCCCTCCCCGACGATGTCCGCCACCGACATGCGCGGCGAGAGCGCACCATAGGGATCCTGGAACACGATCTGCATGTCCGAGCGCAGGGGCCGCATGCCCTTGAAGGACAGGCCGTCGATGCGCCGGCCGAGGAAGGTCACCGGCCCCTTGGATGAAATGAGCCGCAGCAGCGCGAGGCCGAGCGTGGTCTTGCCCGAGCCGGATTCGCCCACCACCCCCAGCGTCTCGCCGCGGCGGATGGCGATGGAGACACCGTCCACCGCCTTCACGAACCCCACCGTCTTGCGCAGGATGCCGCGCTTGATGGGAAAATGCACCTTGAGGTCGCTCGCCTCCACCACGATGGGCGCATCCGGCGAAGTGGGGGCGGGATCGGGCTTCGGCTCCGCTTTCAGCAGGGCCTTGGTGTAGGGATGGCGCGGATGGAGGAAGGTCTCCTCCGCCCCACCCTGCTCCACGATCTCGCCCCGCTGCATGACGCAGACCCGGTCGGCGATCTTGCGCACGATGTGCAGGTCGTGGGTGATGAACAGCATGGCCATGCCGAGGCGCGCCTGCAACTCCTTCAACAGCTTGAGGATCTGCGCCTGCACGGTGACGTCGAGGGCGGTGGTGGGCTCGTCGGCGATGAGCAGGTCCGGCTCGTTGGCCAGCGCCATGGCGATCATCACCCGCTGGCGCTGGCCGCCGGAGAGCTGGTGCGGATAGGCGGAAAGGCGCGTCTCCGGCTGTGGAATGCCCACCTCGGCCAGAAGCTCCAGCGTCCGCGCCCGCGCGGCGGCCGCGCCCATGCCGCGATGGAGGGTGAGCATCTCCCCCACCTGCTGCTCGATGGTGTGCAGCGGGTTGAGCGAGCTCATGGGTTCCTGGAACACCATGGTGATGCGGTTGCCGCGCACGGCGCGCAAGTCCCGCTCGGGCACGGTGAGAAGGTCCCGCCCCTCGAACAGCACCCGCCCCGAGGGATGGCTGGCGGCGGGATAGTTCAGGAGCTTCAGGATGGAGAGGGCGGTCACCGACTTCCCGGAGCCGGATTCGCCCACCAGCGCCAGCGTCTCCCCCTTGGCGAGCTGGAAGGAGACGTTCTTCACCGCCAGAGCCGTCTCGCCGTCCCGGCGGAAGGCGACGGAGAGGTCTTCGACGGCAAGGAGGGGAAGGGTGGCCATGTCTCGATCCCTCACGTGAAGGTCTTGCGCGGATCGAAGGCGTCGCGCACCGCCTCGCCGATGAAGATGAGCAGGCTGAGCATGACGGCCACGGTGAAGAAGCCGGTCAGCCCGAGCCAGGGCGCCTGGATGTTGCTCTTGCCCTGCGAGAGCAGCTCTCCGAGCGAGGGCGAGCCCGGCGGCAGGCCGAAGCCGAGGAAGTCCAGCGCCGTCAGCGTCATCACCGACGAGGACAGGATGAAGGGCAGCATGGTCAGCGTCGCCACCATGGCGTTGGGCAGCATGTGCCGCGTCATGATGGTGAGGTTGCCGACGCCCAGCGCCCGGGCCGCCTGCACATATTCGAAATTGCGCGCGCGCAGGAATTCCGCCCGCACCAGCCCCACCAGCGACACCCAGGAGAACAAAAGCAGGATGCCGAGCAGCACCCAGAAGCCCGGCACCAGCACGGAGGAGATGATGAGCAAAAGATAGAGCGAGGGAATGGCCGTCCAGATCTCGATGAAGCGCTGGAACAGGAGGTCCACCCAGCCGCCGAAATAGCCCTGCACCGCCCCAGCGGCGACGCCGACCACGGACGAGATCACCGTCAGGATCAGGCCGAACAGCACCGAGATGCGGAAGCCGTAGATGAGCCGCGCCACCACGTCCCGGCCCTGGTCGTCGGTGCCGAGCCAGTTGTATTCGAGCCCCGAACAGCCGGCGACGCCCTTCTTCAGCGCCACCGCCTTGCACTGCGCCTCGGTGAGCATCCAGGTGGGCGGAGAGGGCGCGGGGGTGGGCAGGTCCAGATTGTGGGTGGAATAGGAGAAGTGGATGGGCGGCCAGATCATCCACCCGCCCTTCTCGGCGATCAGCTTCTGGAGGAAGGGGTCGCGATAGTCCGCGTCCGTCTCGAAGTCGCCGCCGAATGTGGTCTCCGGATAGGCCCGCACCACGGGGAAGTACCAGCCGCCGTCATAGGAGACGAAGACCGGCTTGTCGTTGGCGATGAATTCCGCTCCGAGGCTGACGACGAACAGCACCATGAACACGATGAACGACCAGTAGCCGCGCCGGTTGGCGCGAAAGTTGGTCAGGCGCCGCCGGTTGAGCGGCGAGAGCGCGAAGCGCCCCGCCGGCCGGGTCTCGCCCGGCGGCTGGAGCTGTCCGTGGGGCAGGTCGCGGGCCGCGGGCACATCGGTGGGCTCGCCCGGCTGGAGCAGGGGCACGGCGTCCACGGCTCACACCTCCCGCGTCTCGAAGTCGATGCGCGGATCGACCAGCATGTAGGTGACGTCCGAGACGAGGCCCACCACGAGGCCGGCCAGGGAGAAGATGTAGAGGGTGGCGAACACCACCGGATAGTCGCGGTTGAGCACGCTCTCGAAGCCCAGGAGCCCGAGCCCGTCGAGGGAGAAGATGGTCTCGATGAGCAGCGACCCGGCGAAGAAGGCGGAGATGAAGGCGCCGGGAAAGCCGGCGATCACAATGAGCATGGCGTTGCGGAACACATGGCCGTAGAGCACCCGCCGCTCGCCGAGGCCCTTCATGCGGGCCGTGGTCACGTACTGCTTGCGGATCTCCTCGAGGAACGAGTTCTTGGTGAGCAGCGTCATGGTGGCGAACGCCCCGAGCACCATGGAGGTGAGCGGCAGCACCAGGTGCCACGCATAGTCGACGATGCGCTCGGGCCAGCTCATCTGCCAGAAATTCTCCGAAGTGAGCCCGCGCAGGGGGAACAGATCGAGGAAAGAGCCGCCCGCGAACAGGATGATGAGCAGGATGGCGAACAGGAAGGAGGGGATGGCGTAGCCGATGATGATCACCGCCGAGGTCCACATGTCGAAGCGCGAGCCGTCGCGCATGGCCTTGGAGATGCCGAGGGGAATCGAGATCGCATAGGTCAGCAGCGTCATCCACAGGCCGAGCGAGATGGAGACCGGCAGCTTCTCGGCGATCAGGTCGAGCACCCGGATGTCGCGGAAGTAGGAGCGGCCGAAATCGAAGGTGGCATAGTCCGTGATCATCTTCAGGAAGCGCTCATGCGCGGGCTTGTCGAAGCCGAACTGCTTTTCCAGCTGCTTGATGAAGGCAGGGTCGAGGCCCTGCGCGCCGCGATACTTGGAGGCGACGGCATCCATCGCCCCTCCCGCCTGCGCCGCCGCGGCGCCGCCGGAGAAGTCCCCTCCCCCACCGGAGATCCGCGCCGTCGCCGACACGTCCTGCCCGGTGAGCTGGGCGATCACCCGCTCCACCGGGCCGCCGGGCGCGAACTGGATGACCACGAACGAGACGAACATGATGCCGAGAATGGTCGGCACCATGAGGGCGATGCGGCGAAGAATGTAAGCGAGCATTACGTCTCCCGATCCGGCACGACGGTGCCGCCGCAGCCGGTCCGCGTCAACCGCCCCGCGGGGCGTCCTGAGCCTTCTCCTGCGCCTTTTCCTGGGACCGGCTCCACCAGGTGTCACGCACCCCGAGGTCGTAGCGGGGCTTCACGGCCGGACGGTCGAACTGGTCCCAATAGGCGATGCGGAAGGCGCCGGAATACCATTGAGGTATCCAGTAGCGCCCTGCCCGCAGCACCCGGTCGAGGGCCCGGCAGGCAGTGACCAGGGTCGCCGGGTCCGGCGCGGCGATGGCGGTGGCGATGAGCGCGTCCACCACCGGATCGGCGATGCCGGCGATGTTGTTGGAACCGCGGGTCCGCGCCGCTTCCGTGGAGAAATAGGAGTGCAGCTCGCGGCCCGGATAGGGGGAGAACCCGTAGCGCTTGACGATGATGTCGAAGTCGAAATTCTGCACCCGCATCTCGTACTGCGCGGGATCCACCAGCCGGAACGAGCCCTCGATGCCCACCCGCTTCAGGTGGCCGATGAAGCGGGAGGTGTGCCGCTCGATGGAACTCTCGGCGTCGAGGAACTCGATGGTGAAGGGCTCGCCCCGGCCGTCCACCAGGCGCCCCTGCTGGATCGTGTAGCCCGCGTCCTTCAGCAGGTCGAGGGCCTGCCGACGCAGGGCGCGGTCCTCCCCCGAGCCATCGGTGGCGGGGGGCACGTAGACCTCGTCGAACACTTCTTCCGGCACGCGGTCGCGGAAGGGCTCGAGCAGCTTCAGCTCCTCCGGGGAGGGCTTGCCCACCGCCATCATGTCCGAATTCTGGAAGAACGACACCGTGCGGTTGTAGCTGTCGTACATGAGGTTACGGCGCGTCCAGTCGAAATCGAACAGCAGCCCGATGGCCTCGCGCACGCGCCGGTCGAAGAACTTGGCCCGCCGCGTGTTGAAGAACCAGCCCTGAACGCCGGAAAAGGACTCGTCCGGCAGCGTCTCCAGCTTGACCTTGCCCTCGCGGACCGCGGGAAAATCATACTGGGTCGCCCATTCGCGGGCGGTGAACTCCTCGCGGAAGAGGTAGACCTTGGCCTTGAACGCTTCCAGGGCGGGAATGCGCTCGCGGAAATATTCGTAGCGCACGGTGTCGAAGTTGAAGCGCCCCTTCATCACCGGCAGGTCGCGGCCCCAATAGTCCGGCACGCGACGGTATTCCACGAAGCGGCCCTGCTCGAAGCGCTCCACCTTGTAGGGCCCGGAGCCCACCGGCGGGGTGAGGAACGAGCGGGCGAACGGATATTTCGCCAGATGGGCCTTGGAAAAGACAGGCATGCCCGCCGCCACCAGCGGCACGTCCCGCGCCCGGCCGGCGCGGAAGCGCAGCACCACCTCGCGCGGGCCCTCCGCCTCTGCCGCGAGGAGGTCGGACAAAGCGAGGCGGATATTGCCGTGGCCCTCGCTCTTCAGAGCGTCGAACGAGGCGGCCACGTCGTCCGCGGTCACCGGCGCGCCGTCGTGAAAATGCGCCTCGGGACGCAGGCGAAAGCGATAGGTGAGCCCGTCGTCGGCGATCACCACCGACGAGGCGAGGCAGCCGTACATGCCGCCGCGCTCGTCCTCGGCGGGGGTCATCAGCGTGTCGAACAGCAGCTCGACGCCCTGCGCCCCGTTGCCCTGCTGATTGTAGGCATTGAAGCTGTCGAAGGTGCCGAAGGCCTGATTGTACATGGTGCCGCGCACCGCCGTGGAAAACGGACCGCCCTTCGGTGCGGCGGGGTTCACATAGTCGAAATGGGTGAAGCCCGGCGGATACTTGAGGTCGCCGAAGACGGACAGGCCATGCCGCTCCACGGCGCCGGAGACGGCGCCGTCGGCCTCGGCGGCGGCCGCATCGGCCGGCTTCGGCGGGCTCGCACGCGTCTGGCCCATGGCGCGGGCGCCGGGCAGCACAAGGCCGGCGGAGGCGGCGCCAAGGCGCAGCAGGGTGCGGCGGGAGAGGGTCATTTCGTGCCGCCGCCGATCTTGGCCGCCTTCGCCGCATCAAACCACCAGATGGTCGGGAAGGCGAAGGAATAAGCCGGCAGGTCCTTGGGATGAGAGAAGCGATCCCAGCGCGCCGTGCGGGTGGCGTTCAGCGTCCATGCCGGAATGATGTACTCGTTCCACAGCAGCACGCGGTCGAGGGCGTGGGTGGCGGCCACGAGGTCGGCGCGGTCGGTGGCGTAGATCACCTTGTCGACCAGCGCGTCCACCGCGGCATCCTTGACGCCGCCATAGTTGCGCGAGCCCTCCCGATCGGCGGCGTCGGAGCCGAAATAGTCGCGCTGTTCATTCCCCGGCGACAGCGACTGGCCCCAGCCGGAGACGATCATGTCGAAGTCCCGCGCCCGCAGCCGGTTGATGTACTGGGACGAATCCACGAGCCGCACACTCACGCTCATGCCGAGCCGCTCCAGCGCCGGCTTGTAGAACACCACCACGCGTTCCATGGCCGGGCTGGCGATGAGGAACTCCAGGGTGAAGGGCTCGCCCTTGGCGTTGACGAGCTTGCGGTTCTTCACCTCCCACCCCGCCTCCTTCAGCAGGCGCACCGCCTCGCGCAGGTTGCTCCGGCGGCTCTCCTCCGAGCCGTTCTCCGGATTGGTGTAGGTGGCGGTGAACACCTCCTTCGGCACCTTGTCCTTGAGGGCGTCGAGAATATCGCGCTCGCGCCCCTCCGGCAGGCCGGTGGCGGCAAGCTCGGTGCCGAAGAAGAAGGAGTTGATGCGCTTGTACTGGTCGAAGAAGAGGGTGTGGTTCATACCCTCGAAATCGAGCGCGTAGTTCATCGCCCGGCGCACGCGCGGATCCTTGAACTTGTCGCGGCGCAGGTTGGGGATGAACGCCTGCACCGTGGCCGAGGCGCGGTTCTCGAACATCTGGAGGATGACGCGCCCGTCCGTCCGGGCCGGGAAGTCATAGGCGGTCGCCCAGTTCTTCGCGGAGGATTCGGAGCGGAAATCATACTGGTCGGCCTTGAAGGCTTCGAGCATCACCGTGTCGTCACGGAAATACTCGTAGCGTATCTCGTCGAAATTGTCGCGCCCCACATTCACCGGCAGGTTGCGCCCCCAATAGTCCTTCACCCGCTCGTAGGTGATGGAGCGGCCGGCGACGAAGCCCTTGATGCGGTAGGCGCCGGAGCCGAGCGGCACTTCGAGGGTGCCCTGGCCGATGTCCCGCGGCTTGCCGGCGGCATCCGTCGCGGTCCACCAGTGCTTGGGCAGGATGGCGAGCTGGCCGACGATCTGCGGCAGCTCGCGATTGCCCGCCTGGTCGAAGGTGAAGGTCACCTCACGCGCGCCGGTCTTCTCGGCCTTCACCACGTGGCTGTAGTAGAATTTCTGGGTGGGGTTGTTGGCGGTCAGCGCCTCGAAGGAGAAGACGACATCCTCGGGCGTGATCGGGGCGCCGTCGTGCCACCGCGCGTCGGCCCGCAGCCGGTAGGTGACGGAAGAGAAGTCCGCCGGGTGGCTCACCCCCTCGGCGATCAGGCCGTACTCGCTCGCCACCTCGTCGTACGAGCTCGTCATCAGCGTATCGTAGATGAGCTCGACACCGGCGGCGGGGGTGCCGCGGGGCACCACGAAGTTGAAGGTATCGAAGGTGCCGTCGTCCGCCAGCCGCAGCAGGCCGCCCTTGGGCGCGTCCGGATTGACGTAGTCGAAGTGCTTGAAATCGGCCGGATACTTCACCGCGCCCATGAGCGAGAGGCCATGGCGGAAGATCGTGCCGGAGGCCGCTTCGGGCTTCGTCGCGTCAGGGGTGACCGCTTCGGTCTTGGCCGCTTCGGTCTTGGCCGCTTCGGTCTTGGCCGCTTCGGTCTTGGCCGGCTCGATCTTGGCCGGCTCGATCTTGGCCGGCTCGGGCTTTGCCTCCGCCTGCGCCTGCGAGGCCGGGGCGACCTGGCTCGGCGCCTGCGCCGCGGCGGGGGTCGCAAGGCAGGACCAGACCACAGCGGCGAGGAGCGGAACAAGGCGGACGGGCGGCACGGGCATCGGCGTCTCCGGTAGAAGATCCAGGCGAGGACCGGGATAGCCGATTATGGCACCGTTCGCGACGGCAGAAACATGGCGGCCCGTCCAGCGGCGACGCCGGCCGGCGGGTGCCGGACGGGCACGCCGCCCCGGCGCGGGACAGGGACGCAAAGAAAAAGGCCGGTCTTCGGGGACCGGCCTTCCGTAACGGGCGTCGCAAGGGCAACGATGACAATGGCGTGAAAGGGCGCGGCGCCTGGAAGGCGTCGACCGGTGAAGGTCCCCGCCCATTGCCCCGGCCCGGCGGTGCCCCGCCTCGGCCGGCGTAATCCATGCGCGCGCACTCAAGCTCACGCGGTTCGCGGCGTCCTCACTTGATCCTCACTTCATCCTCACTTGGCCGCGGCCGCCGTCGGCAGGGGCTTGGGGCTGTGGGAGAGCGAGTTGAGGTAGGCGATGAGATCCGCCCGCTCGGCTTCCTTCGGAATGCCGGCGAAGGCCATGGCGGTGCCGGGCACCGCGGCTTTCGGATTGGTGAGGAAGGTGTTGAGGGCCTGGGGCGTCCAGTCGCCGCCCTTCGCCTTCATCGCCGCGGAATAGGCGAAGCCCGCTACCGAGGCGACGGGACGGCCGACGATGCCGTAGAGATCCGGCCCCACCTTGGCGCCCGCGCCTTCCTGGAAGTTGTGGCAGGCGGCGCACTTCTTGGCGGCCGAGGCGCCCTTCTCGACGGAGGCGGTGGCGAACAGCTGCTCGATCGGCACTTCGGCGGCCTTGGCCGGCGTGGCGGCGCCGCCGCCACCTTCCTGCACCACGATGTCGAAGCCGGGCTTGGCAGGCGCCTCGGGCGTGAACAGAATTTCGGAAACGATTCCGAGACCGAGGGTGAGCACCAGGGTGCCCAGAACCGCACCTGCGATCTTGTTTAATTCAAAAGAATCCATCGGCGCTTCGCCCCTCGGAGCCCTTGATCTTCGCCGGCCTCGGCGCAGGAAATAAAGCGTGCGGCCGGGCTTGCAAGCATGTCGATGAGCGGCGCGCAGGAGGCCCGCGCACCGCCAGCGACACTAAGCACTTTGACCGTAACGAGGCAACCCGTATAAGGCGCGCCCCAATGCCACTCCCCATGCCGGGGGCCGGCGCTGCCGACAAGGACCCGCCGCACCATGTCCCTGAGCCGCGTGCTCGTGCTCATTCCCGCGCGCATGGCCGCGACGCGCCTGCCCGGCAAGCCGCTCGCCGACGTGGGCGGCCGGCCCATGATCGTCGAGGTGGCGCGGCGTGCGGTCGCAGCCGGCATCGGCCGGGTGGCGGTGGCCACCGACGCCGCGGAAATCGCCGCTGCGGTCACCGCCGCCGGATTCGCGGCGGTGATGACCCGTCCCGACCATCCTTCCGGCTCCGATCGCATCCACGAGGCCCTCGGCATGCTCGACCCCGACGGCGCGGTGGAGGTGGTGGTGAACGTGCAGGGGGACCTGCCCACCATCGATCCCGCCACCATCCGCCGGGCGCTGGCCCCCCTGGCCGACCCGGCCGTGGACATCGCGACCCTCGCCGCCGAGATCCGCGAGGCCCACGAGCGCACCGATCCCAACGTGGTGAAGGTGGTGGGCTCGCCGATCGCGCCCGATGTGTTGCGGGCGCTCTATTTCACCCGCGCCACGGCGCCCTCCGGCGAGGGCCCGCTCTATCACCATATCGGGCTCTACGCCTATCGCCGGGCCGCGCTGGCGCGGTTCGTGGCGCTGCCGCCCTCGCCGCTGGAAAAGCGGGAGAAGCTGGAGCAGCTGCGGGCGCTGGAAGCCGGCATGCGCATCGACGTGGCGGTGGTGGATGCGGTACCGCTCGGCGTGGACACGCCCGCCCATCTCGAGCGGGCGCGAGAGATTCTCTTGCAGGAACAGGCGCAGCACAGGCCATGAAGGCACCCATGATCCGCCGCATCACCTTCCAGGGCGAGCCCGGCGCCAATTCGCACATCGCCTGCCGCGAGGCGTTCCCGGATTTCGAGGCGGTGCCCTGCGCCACCTTCGAGGACGCCTTCGCCGGCGTCGAAGGTGGCGCCGCCGGCTATGCCATGATCCCCATCGAGAATTCGGTGGCGGGGCGGGTGGCGGACATCCACCACCTCATGCCGCGGTCCAGCCTCAACATCGTGGGCGAGTATTTCCTGCCCCTCTCCCACCAGCTCATGGGCGTGAAGGGGGCCAGCCTCTCCACCATCAAGACCGCCCAGAGCCACGTGATGGCCCTCGGCCAGTGCCGCAAGGTCATCCGTACCCTCAACCTCACGCCGGTGATCGGCGCCGACACGGCCGGCTCCGCCCGCGAGATCGCCGAGGCCGGCGACGTCACCCGCGCCGCCATCGCCTCGCGCCTTGCCGCGGAGATCTACGGGCTCGACATCCTCGCCGAGAACATCGAGGACGAGGCGCACAACACCACGCGCTTCATCATCCTGTCCCGCGACGGGGACTGGGCGACGGCCGGCAACGGGCCGGTGATCACCACCTTCGTGTTCCGCGTGCGCAACGTGCCGGCGGCCCTCTACAAGGCGCTCGGCGGCTTCGCCACCAACGGCGTGAACATGACCAAGCTCGAATCCTACCAGATGGACGGGCACTTCACGGCCACCCAGTTCTATGCCGACGTGGACGGCCACCCGGACGACCGGCCGGTGAAGCTGGCCCTGGAGGAGCTCGCCTTCTTCTCGCGCGAGCTGCGCATTCTCGGCGTCTACCCCGCCCATCCCTACCGGGCGAGCCTGCCGAGCTCGGAAGAGACCTACTGAGCCGAGGCCGCCCGGGCCGCCCCCGGCTCAGTGGTCGAAGCGCAGGGAAATGCGCGCCTTTCCGCCGACGCTGCCGAAGCGTACGTCGTCGGACAGGCGCTTCAGCATCCAGGCGGCGAAGGATGCCTGCTCCTTCGCATCCCCGAGCAGGGCCTCCGGCGACGGCCGCTGCTTGGGCGGCTCCACCACCTCGCCCTCATAGACGATGAACACGTCGAGATGGGTCTCGTCGAAACGGGCGCGCAGCTCGATGGGGCCCTCGGCGATGCCGCTGTCGGCCACCAGCTCCAGCGCCTGGGCCACCGTGGGGATGGCGGCGGCGATGACGTCCCGGCGCGCGCCCCAGTCGTCGCCGTGCCGTTCCAGGAAGTCCCGCGCATAGGGAAAGGCGTGGGCGCTGTCCGGCACGATCTCCCCCGCCTCCTGCGCGATGCCGATGCGGAACAGCAGGTTGAGGACGATGGCGCAGATGGCCCCGGCCGACAACGGCGTGGAGAAGAGCGGCTGCAGCACCGGCGGAAGCTGCGTCACCAGCGGCAGGAGAGCCACCGAGAGCCCCGCCAGCACCGACAGGCCCACCACGAACACCCGCCGCTCGCTGAGGCGCCGGGAGGTGACGAGATCCATGCCGGCCACCACCAGGTAAGCGGACGTGTAGAGCAGGATACCGCCGATCACCGGCGAGGGGATGAGGGTGAGCGCAACGATGGCCTTCGGCAGGAAGGCGATGGCGAAGATCATCACCCCGGCGAGCACGCCGATGACCCGCGCCGTGGACTGGGTGGCGAAGGCAAGGCCCACCGAGGACGAGGACAGCCCGGCCTGGAAGCCGGTGGTGAGGCCGTTCAGGATGTTGCCGATGCCGCAGGTGGTCACCGCCCGCTGCACCGCCGGCATGTCGGCGCGCCGCCAGTCGGCATCGTTCATCTTCTCCAGCGAGACCATGACCGAGAGCACGTCCACGAGGTTCATCAGCACCAGGAGCGCCATCAGCGGGAACAGGGACGGGGCGAAGCTGAACGATGGCAGGGTGAGCGTGGGCAGGGCGACCAAAGGCGCCGCGGCGATCGCCGCCTCGGCATTGGGGTGCCCCACCCCGAGGAAGAGCGCGAGCGCCCAGCCGATGCCGGCGCCGGCGAAGACGGCGAACAGCTTCAGCCGTCGCGGCGCGAACACGGTGACGGCGACGATGATGCCCACCGTGGCCAGGCTGGCGATGGAGGCGTTCTCCCCGACCCCCGGCCCGTGATCAAGGCCAAGCGCCCGCCGGAGCGCCGGGCTGGCGAGGGACACGCCCAGCATGCTCACCGCCACGCCGCACACCTCGGGCGGCAGCAGCACGCGCAAGGGCCGCACCAGGCGCGCCACGAACAGCTGGCAGATGCCCACCAGCAGCGTGGTCATTGCCATGAGGCCGAGCCCGCCCAGCGACAGCGCCTGCACGGCGAGCGGGATCGCCCCGGGGGCGGGAATGTGCACGGCCAGGTACCCCGAGCCGATGCGCGTGCGCAGGCACTGGATGACGGTGGCAATGCCGATGCTCATGGCACAGGCCGAGAGCATGGAGGACATCTGGTCGGCGGGCAGCCGGGCCTCGGTGGCCGCCAGCACCGGATAGATCAGGAAGGTGACCGCCAGCATGGCGTGCTGGGCGGCGAGCGGCACGAGGGCCGCCGGGGGAACGGCGTCATCGAGGCCGTAGACCAGCGAGGACGGGCGGCGCGGCGGACGGGTCCCGCGCCGGGGATCGGGAAAGAGGCGATTGCGGATCCGCCGCAGCAGGGCCAAGGGCCGGTGTTCCGGCCGGAGCGGCTCGGTCGCGGCCCGATCAGGCATGGATGCCTTCGACGAAGGCGCGGATGAGGTGGTGCGCGATGGCGACGGGCGGCGGCACGAACAGGCCGTCCGGATGGGTGCGGGCGAGCATCAGCGCCACCTCGTCCCGGTCGAACCAGCGCGCGTCCTCCAGCTCGTTGCGGTCGATGACGATGTCCCGGCTCGTCGCCTGCGCGAGGCAGCCGATCATCAGCGACATGGGGAAGGGCCAGGGCTGGCAGGTGCGGTAGGTGACCCGCCCGGTGGCGATGCCCGCCTCCTCCAGCGTCTCGCGCCGCACCGCCTCCTCGATGCTCTCCCCCGGCTCGACGAATCCGGCGAGGCAGGACCACATGCCGGGCGCGAAATGCGGCTGGCGGCCGAGCAGGCACTGGTCGCCCGCCGCCGTCAGCATGATCACCACCGGATCGGTGCGCGGGAAGTGCTGGGTCCCGCAGGAGGGGCAATCCCGCCGCCACCCCTGGTCCACGATGCGGCTGGCCTGGCCGCAATTGGCGCAGAAGCCGTGCCGGCCGTGCCAGGCGAGCAGCGCCTTGCCACTGGCGACCGGCCCCAGATGGTCCGCCGCCACCAGCCCGCCCACCGCGATGGAGCGCAGGTCCAGAACCTTCAGCCCCTCGCCTTCCAGTATCTCCCTGAGGCCGGGATCGAAGGAAAAGGCGAAGCGCGGCGCGCCGTCCGCAAGTCCGAGGAAGAGCGGCTCCCCCCGCCCCCGCGCCCGTGCTTCCCCGTGCAGGAACAGCGGGTCGAACGGGGCTTCCGCGCCCTTCATCGCCACCAATTCGCCGCCGAGCAGATAGAAGCGCGCGGCCGGGTCCGCGATGAGGTCGCCGGCGGTGGCGCGCAGATGGGCCGCACGGTCGAGGGGACTGCCGACATAGCCGAGGGCCGGCCATGCGCCGAGTTCGGGACGGATGATGACGGACATGAAGCGGGGCTGATCCTGAAGCGGGGCTGACCCTGGAAGAACAACGCGCGCTGCCGGCGCGCCGATGCTGACGGGACGGTCGCATGCGGGCAGCGGGGAGGCAAGGCGTGCCGGTCGGGTCGGCGCGCCACGCTACGTTGGGGAAAGACGGTCCCGCAGGGCGGCAAGCCGGGCGGCGCGCGCGCCCGGCTCCAGGGGCTCGCGGATGCCGGCGCCGAACGCCGGCCCCGGCCATGCGGCATCGCCCGGATTGCGGCCGATCACGTGCACATGGAGCTGCGGCACCATGTTGCCCAGCGCCGCCACGTTGAGCTTGGCGCAGCCCGACACCGCCTTTACCGCCTGCGAGACCGCGGCGATCTCCTCCATCAGGCGCGGGCGGTCGGCCGGATCGAGATCGATGATCTCCACGGCCCCCGGCCGGCGCGGCACCAGGACCACCCAGAAGAAGCGGGCGTCATCCACAAGGTAAAGGTGGCACAGGACAAGCTCGCCCACGGCGGTGCCGTCGGCAGCGAGGCGAGGATCGAGGCGGAAGGGATCAGGATCGCGGGTCATGCCCGCTTCATGGCCGAGGCCACCGGGCCGGGCAAGAGCGAGGGCGCGGCAAGACCCGTCGCGGACTTGTTCCCCGCCCCTCCCCGCCCGACTTGCGCGCGGATGGTTGCCCCGGCGCACGGTTGCCGCTATGGAGGCGCCCCAACAAGCCGCGCGACCTCATGCGAACCCGTGCGGCAGGACGTATTGGCAATGTTCCGCTCGGCCACTTCCACTCGCCTCGTCCCGCGCGCCACAGCGCGCCGCATGGAGCCAAGCCGGCGAAAATGACGCCGGCCTGGGCCCGCCGCCGCGCGGGCCGCCAACGCGTCTCCCGAAGGGTTTTCCAGGCGAAGAAAGGCACGAGCGATGGCTCGGCTGGTGATGAAGTTCGGCGGCACCTCGGTCGCCAATATCGATCGCATCCGCAACGTGGCGCGCCATGTGAAGCGCGAAGTGGCGGCCGGCTATAAGGTGGCGGTGGTGGTTTCGGCCATGTCCGGCAAGACCAACGAGCTGGTGGGCTGGTGCAAGGACGCCTCCGCCCTTTACGACACGCGCGAATATGACGCGGTCGTCGCCTCCGGCGAGCAGGTGACCTCGGGGCTGCTCGCCATCGCGCTGCAGGAAGTGGGCATCGACGCCCGCTCCTGGCAGGGCTGGCAGATCCCCATCTCCACCGACGACGCCCACGGCACCGCCCGCATCCTCGACATCGACGGGGAGAAGCTCGGGGCCGCCGTCGACGGTGGCGAGGTGGCGGTGATCGCCGGTTTCCAGGGGGTCCACCTGCCCACCGGCCGCCTCACCACGCTCGGCCGCGGCGGTTCGGACACCTCCGCCGTGGCGGTCGCGGCCGCCCTCAAGGCGGAGCGGTGCGACATCTATACGGACGTGGACGGCGTCTACACCACCGACCCGCGGGTGGTGCCCAAGGCCCGCCGGCTCGACCGCATCGCCTTCGAGGAAATGCTGGAAATGGCCTCCCTGGGGGCCAAGGTGCTGCAGGTGCGCTCCGTGGAGCTCGCCATGGTGCATAATGTGCGCACCTTCGTGCGCTCCAGCCTCGTCGACCCCGACGCCCCGGAAATGGGCGAGGTGGAGAAGGCCGGAACGCTCATCTGCGACGAGGAGGAGATCGTGGCAAGCCAGATGGAATCGCAGGTGGTCACCGGCATCGCCTTCTCCAAGGACGAAGCCCAGGTCTCCATCCGCCGGGTGGCCGACAAGCCCGGCATCGCCGCCGCCGTGTTCGGGCCGCTGGCGGAAAGCCACATCAACGTGGACATGATCGTGCAGAACGTGTCGGCCGATGGCTACACCGACATCACCTTCACCGTGCCCACCGCCGACTTCGAACGGGCCAAGGCGGTGATCGAGAAGGCGAGGGATTCCATCGCCTTCCAGTCGCTGGAGGGCGCGAGCGACGTGACCAAGGTCTCGGTGATCGGCATCGGCATGCGCTCGCACGCCGGCGTTGCCGCGCAGGCGTTCGAGGCCCTCGCCGGCAAGGGGATCAACATCCGGGCGATCACCACGTCGGAGATCAAGATCTCCTTCCTGATCGATGCGGCTTATACCGAACTTGCGGTTCGGACTCTCCATTCGCTATACGGGCTCGACAGCTGAGGGCGGACCGCGGGGGCGCGCCGTTCGTTCGAGAGCCCCGCGGGACTTGAGCCCGCCGACACTTTAAGGATGCGGCCGATGCGTGGCGCGCTCGGCGGTCCGCGCGTTTTGCTCCGGCGCCTCCGCGAGGTGATGGCGGAGCCGGTCAGCGCGCAGGACCGCCTCGACAAGATCGTGGTGCTGATCGCCGCCAACATGGTGGCGGAGGTCTGCTCGGTCTATGTGCTGCGTGTGGACCAGACCCTCGAGCTTTATGCCACCGAGGGCCTGAACCGGGATGCAGTTCATCTTACCGTCATGCGGGTGGACGAAGGCCTGGTCGGCCACGTCGCCCGCGAGGCGGAATCCCTCGCCTTGTCCGACGCCCAGGCCCACCCCGAATTCGCCTACCGGCCGGAAACCGGGGAAGAGGTCTACAATTCCTTCCTCGGCGTGCCGATCCTGCGCGCCGGCAACACGCTGGGCGTGCTGGTGGTGCAGAACCGGGCGCGGCGCACCTACACGGAAGAGGAGATCGAGGCGCTCCAGACCACCGCCATGGTGCTGGCGGAGATGATCGCCTCGGGCGAGCTCACCGCGCTGGCCAAGCCCGGCGCCGAGCCCGCCATCCGCCGGCCGCTGCACCTGAAGGGGGTGGCGCTGGCCGACGGACTGGGCCTCGGCCACGTGGTCCTGCACGAGCCGCGCGTCAAGGTGACCAACGTCATCGCCGACGACGTGGTGAAGGAGACCGCCCGGCTCGATGCCGCCATCGGCAAGCTCCGGCATTCCATCGACGTCATGCTGGAGGATGACGGCCTCGCCAAGGCCGGCGAGCATCGCGACATCCTCGAGGCCTACCGCATGTTCGCCCACGACCGCGGCTGGATGCACAAGATGCGCGAGGCCGTGCTCTCCGGCCTCACCGCCGAGGGCGCGGTGGAGCGGGTGCAGTCGGATACCCGCGCCCGCATGATGCGCGCCTCCGACCCCTATCTGCGCGAGCGCCTGCACGACCTGGACGACCTGGCCAACCGCCTGCTGCGCGAGCTGACCGGCCGCAACCGCGGCCCGGAGCGCGAGGCGCTGCCGGAGAACGCCATTCTCGTCGCCCGCAACATGAGCCCGGCGGCGCTCCTCGACTATGACCGCTCGCGCATCCGCGGCCTGGTCCTGGAGGAAGGCGGCACCACCAGCCACGTCACCATCGTCGCGCGGGCGCTGGGCATCGCCGCCGTCGGGCAGGTGGAGAATGCCGCGGGCCTTGCCGACCCCGGCGACCCGATGATCGTGGACGGGCAGGCGGGCGAGGTGCATCTGCGCCCGCCCGGCGACGTGGAGGAGGCCTATGCGGAGAAGGTGCGCTTCCGCGCCCGCCGCCAGGCCCAGTACGCCGCCTTGCGCACCCGCCCCTCCGTCACCAAGGACGGGGTGCACGTGGACCTGCACCTCAATGCCGGCCTGCTGGTGGACCTGCCGCACATCGCCGAGACGGGCGCGGCGGGCATCGGCCTGTTCCGCACCGAGCTGCAGTTCATGATCGCCTCGGCCTTTCCGCGCATCTCCGAGCAGTTGAAGCTCTACCGCGCGGTGCTGGACGCGGCCGGAGACCGGCCCGTCACCTTCCGCACCCTCGACATCGGCGGCGACAAGGTGCTGCCCTATATGCGCACGGTGGAGGAAGAGAACCCGGCCCTGGGCTGGCGCGCCATCCGCCTCGGCCTCGACCGGCCGGGCCTGCTGCGCAGCCAGGTGCGAGCGCTGTTGCGCGCCGGGTCGGGACGCGAGCTGCGCCTCATGTTCCCCATGGTGGCGGCCGTGGACGAGTTCGACCGCGCCCGCGCCATCGTCGAGCGCGAGCTGACCCACCTGCGCAAGCATGGCCATGGCTTGCCGGAAAAGGTGTTCGTCGGAGCCATGGTGGAGGTGCCCTCGCTCCTCTTCCAGCTGGACGAGATCCTGTCGCGCGCCGACTTCCTGTCGGTGGGCTCCAACGATCTGGTGCAATTCCTGTATGCGGCCGACCGCTCCAACGTGCGGGTGGCGGACCGGTTCGACCCCCTGTCTCCCCCGGCGCTGCGGGCGTTCCGCATGGTGGCGGAGGCGGGCCTGCGCCACGGCAAGCCGGTGACGCTCTGCGGCGAGCTCGCCTCGCGTCCGCTGGAGGCGGTGGCGCTCGCCGCGCTGGGCTACCGGGCGCTGTCGGTGTCGCCGGCCGCCATCGGCCCGGTGAAGGCGATGATGCTGGAGCTGGACGTCTCTGCCGCCCGTCGCATCCTCCTGCCCATGCTGGAGGACCATTCCGGAACGGCCGATCCGCGCGCCGCCCTCACAGCCTTCGCCAAGGCGAGCGGCCTGCCGCTCTAGAGCACGCGCCGATCGGATCGCGCCCTGGGCACAGCCTTGAACGCGTTCTTGGAACGCAAGACCGGGTATCCACTTTTGCTGAAAACGCTTTGGTCATGACCTTGCTGCCCACCGCCAAGCTCGACCAGCTGGTCGCGCGCCATGCCGAGATCGAGGCCGCCCTGTCCGCCGGCGCGGAGGGCGAGGAATATGTGCGCCTCGGCCGTGAATTCTCCGACCTCTCCCCGGTGGTGGAGCAGGTGCGCGCCCTGCGCGGCGCCGAGCATGACCTGGAAGGGGCGCACGAGCTCCTCGCCGAATCCGCCGCGGATCCCGAGATGCGGGCGCTGGCCGAGGCGGAGGTGGAACGGCTCGAGGATCGGATCGGCGAGCTCGCCACCGCCGTCCGCCTCGCCCTGCTGCCCAAGGACGCCATGGACGAGCGCGGCGTCATCCTGGAGGTGCGCGCCGGCACCGGCGGCGACGAGGCGGCCCTGTTCGCCGGCGACTTGTACCGCATGTACACGCGCTACGCTGCCGAGAAGGGCTGGAGCGTGGAGGTGCTCGCCGAGAGCGAGGGTACCATGGGCGGCTTCAAGGAAATCGTCGCCGCGGTGCACGGGCGCGGCGCCTACGCGCGGCTGAAGTTCGAGAGCGGCGTGCACCGGGTGCAGCGCGTCCCCGCCACCGAGGCGGGCGGGCGCATCCACACCTCCGCCGCCACCGTCGCCGTCCTGCCGGAGGCGGAGGAGGTGGACGTGGACATCAACGAGGCCGACCTGCGCATCGACGTGTACCGCGCCCAGGGCGCCGGCGGCCAGCACGTGAACAAGACGGAAAGCGCGGTGCGCATCACCCACCTGCCCACCAACACTGTGGTGGCGGTGCAGGACGAGCGCTCCCAGCACCGCAACAAGGCCAGGGCCATGGCCCTGCTGCGCGCCCGCCTCCTCGACGACGAGCGCCAGAAGAAGGAAGCCGGCCGGGCCGCCGAGCGCAAGGGGCAGGTGGGGTCCGGCGACCGCTCCGAGCGCATCCGCACCTACAACTTCCCGCAGGGCCGCGTCAGCGACCACCGCATCAACCTCACCCTCTACAAGCTGGAGGAGGTGATGGCCGGCACGGCGCTCGACGAGATCATCGATCCGCTGCTCACCGAGCACCAGGCCGCCTTGCTCGCGGCCGCCGAGGAGGCGTGACGCCGTGCGCGGCCTCCCCCGTGGCTGACGCCCCCGCCATCGCGATCCTGCGCCGCCGGATGACGACGGCGCTGGCGGCCGCGGGCTGCCAGACGCCCGACCTCGATGCGCGCCTGCTCCTGGCCCACGCCCTCGCCACCGACCCCGGCGACCTGTTCACGCGGGGCGAAGAACCGGTGCCGGCGGCGGCCGAGGCGGCGGCCGAAGCCTTCCTCGCCCGCCGCGCCGCCGGCGAGCCGGTGGGACGGATCCTCGGCCACCGCGCCTTCTGGAGCCTCGACCTCCTGCTTTCGCCGGACACGCTGGAGCCGCGCCCGGACACGGAAACCGTGGTGGAGGCGGCCCTCGACATGTTCCCGGATGTCGCCGCGCCGCTCCGGATCCTCGATCTGGGCACCGGGACAGGTGCAATTCTCGCCGCCTTGCTGCTGGAGCGCCCCCACGCGACCGGCATCGGCCTCGACCGCTCCGAGGGCGCGGCGCGCACGGCCCGGGACAATCTCGCCCGGGCCGGCCTCAACCCGCGCGCATCGGTGCTGGTGGGCGACTGGGGGGCGGCGCTGGCGGGCGGCTTCGACCTCGTGGTCTCCAACCCGCCCTACATCACCGCCGGGGAGATGGCGGGCCTGTCGCGCGAGGTGCGCCTGTTCGATCCGGCGCTGGCCTTGGTGGCGGGCGAGGACGGCCTCGACGCCTACCGCGCCATCGCCGCCGGCCTGCCCCGTCTGCTGCGCCCCGGCGGCGGCGCGGTGCTCGAACTGGGCGCGGGGCAGGAGGCGAGCGTCGCGGCGCTCCTCCGCGCCCGGGGACTTGCGGTGTGCGGCCCGGCCCGGCGGGACCTCGGCGGCGTGCCGCGCGCCCTCGCCGCCCGGATCGCCTGAGGCGCCCAAAGGTGTGGCCCGGCTGCATCGGCCGGGGCGCGGAGCGTGCAGGTGCGAAAAAAGCGCTTGGAACATCAGACCGAAATCGCTAGTGTCAATCTCAGGAATCGAACCGAGGCGTCGGCCCCGAGGGGTCGAGGCGGGCTTCCGAAATCTCAAACGGATATTTCGGTCGCTGGGGATGTGAGATCCACAGGCGCGCATATGCTGCGCCGGGATCCCATCCTGAGGTGAGATCGCTTCACGGTGTTGAACGCATGCGGGCCGGGAAGCCACGCTGCGTCTCGTGGAATTGGGCGGCCGTGCTGGGGGGCGCGGAACTGGGCTCTATGGTCAAACTGATCCAGACTTCTTGATCGACGCCTTTCGTGAACAGCGCGAACGCCGATGCAGGCGGGGTTCGCGAAGCTGACGTTCATCCCCTGCGAGGCACAGTGCGCGCCGCCCGGGCCCCACATCCCGGCGGGATGCGGATTTGACCGGCGCTGAGCGTCCGGGCGCACACGGCGGCGTGAACGCCGGGCGAGTAGAGATCGATCCACATGAGAAATGGTCAGCAGAAGCGTTTGCGCGGCCGCAACAACAACAACCGGCGCAGCTCGAACCCCCTGACGCGGGTGTACGAGTCCAACGGGCCGGATGTGAAGGTGCGTGGAACGGCCCACCACGTTGCGGAAAAATACCAGCAGCTCGCCCGCGACGCCCAATCCTCCGGTGACCCGGTGGCGGCGGAGAACTACCTGCAGCACGCCGAGCATTATCTTCGCCTCATCGCCTCCCTCCAGGGCCAGTTCGCGCCCCCGCCCGGCTTCGGCCGCGACGACGAGGCGGACGACGACGACATGGACGACATCGGCGGCCTGGATGCGCCCCAGCCCTATGGTCGCGGCGAGCAGCCCTACCAACCGCGCGAGCAGCGCGACGACCGCCCGCAACGCGACGACCGCCAGCAGCGCGACAACCGCCAGGGTGGCTTCCGCCGCAACCGCGACGATGACAATGGCGAGGGCTACCAGCCCCGCGAGGCGCGGGAGCCCAGGGAGCAGCGCGAGCCCCGTGAACAGCGCGAGGCCAGGGACCCGCAGCGCGAGTCCAGGGAGCAACGCGAGCCGCGCGAGCAGCGGGAGTTCAGGGAGCCGCGCGAGCCCAGGGAGCAGGCGCGCGAGCCCCGCGAACAGCGTGAGCCGCGGGAGTTCCGCCGCCGCAATCGCGACGACAACAACGCCGAGGGCTTCGCGCCGCGGGCTCCGCGCCAGCCGCGCGTCGAAGAGGCGGAGCAGCCCCGTGCGCCCCGCCCCGCCCGCGAGGCCGCTCCCCCCCGCGACCTTCCCCTCCGCGATCTGCCCCCGCGCGAGGAAGAGCAGGATCTGGGCCTGCCCTCCTTCATCACCGGCACGCCGGCCGTGACCAAGGAGCGCGCCGCCCCCGAGCCCCGTCAGGAACCCCGTCCGGAGCCTCGGGTGGAACCTCGGGTGGAAGCCGAAGCTCCCCGCGAGGAGGTGGCTGAAGCCGCCGAGGCGACGGGCGCCCCGCGTGGACGCCGTCGACGCTTCCGCACCCGCACCGACCGGGCCGAGGAGGGCGGCGAGCAGCCGGCCGCTCCCGAGCAGCCCGCTTTGTTCAACGAATAGGCCGGCACGCCCGGTCCCAATCAAAGAAACCCCGCCTCACGGCGGGGTTTCTTTTTGCCCGAAGGGGTATCGCCTCACGCCTTGGCGCAATGGCACCCGGCCAGGTGGTCGTCCACCAGGCCACAGGCCTGCATGGCCGCATAGACGATGGTGGGGCCGACGAACTTGAAGCCGAGCCCCTTGAGCCGCTTGGAGAGCGCCCGCGATTGCGCCGTCTCGGCGGGGATGTCGGCGATGCGCTGCGGCCGGTTCCGCCTCGTATTCCCGTCCACCGCCTCCCACATGAAGTCGGAGAAGGCGATTCCCCTGTCCCGCAGGTCCAGGTAGGCGCGGGCGGAGAGGACCGCGCCCTCCACCTTGGCCCGGTTGCGCACGATGCCGGCATCCTGCATCAGCGCCTCCACCTTGGCCGCGTCGTAGCGGGCCACGGCCTCGGGGTCGAAGCCGTCGAAGGCGCGGCGGAAATTCTCCCGCTTGCGCAGGATGGTGATCCAGGAGAGCCCGGCCTGGAAGCCGTCCAGCAGCAGCTTCTCGAACAGGGCCCGGCTGTCATGCTCGGGCACCCCCCATTCGTCGTCGTGATAGGCCATGTAGAACGGGTCGGTGCCGCACCAGAAGCAACGCGTCACACCATCCGCGTGCAGGATGGTCGGCGCCCGCACCGGCCTTGCCGCGACTTCGTCCATCATCCCCCCTCGGTTTCCCTGAACTCAGTTCCCCTGGAACTTGCGGTCCAGCTCGCTCACCTTCTTCTCCCAATCCATGGAGAAGCTGGCCCAGTCGGGCCGGCGCAGTTCCACCGCCACGTCGCCGGCCATGAGCGGCACGTTCTCGGCCTTCGCGTCGGAAGTCCGGTCCAGGCGGACCGTGGCGATGCCGCGCCCCTCGGTGACCGACGAGATCAGCCCCACGCTCTTGTCCCCGGCCGTGATCTGCTGCCCCGCTTGCAGCGGCTGCGGGAACAGCACCTCCACCAGCCGGTTGCGCGGGGTGGAGCGGTGCTCCATGCGGCTCACCACCTCCTGGCCCACATAGCAGCCCTTCTTGAAGTCCACGCCTCCGAGCTGGTCCATGTCGGCCTCGTGAGGGAAGGTGTCGCCATAGGTGAAGTCGGGACCGCCCTTGGGGATGCCCAGCGCGATGCGCTGCGCCTCGTAGGGGGCCGCATCGGAGGAAAGGGCCTCCGCCGCCGCGCGGGGCAGCACCAGCCGCCCACCCAGGGCGGCAACGCGGGGATCGCCATAAAGCGCGCCCTCGGGCACCTCGGCCACCTCGCCGAACACGGCGGCCACCGCGAGGCCGTCCGCCGTCTCGAAGGCCACCTTGGCCCGCAGGCGATGGAAGACGAGGCGCTTCAACAGGTCCTCCGCCCGCTCGGCGGGAACGTCGAACAGGAAGGCGTCCTCGCTTTCGCTATAGAACAGGAAGTCGGAGATGATCTTGCCCTGCGGGGTCAGAAGCGCGCCGTAGCGGGCCTCCCCCTTCGCCATGGTGGCGACGTTGCAGGTGATGACGCCGTGGAGGAATTTGGACGCATCGGGGCCTGAAGCGCGAATGAGCACACGATCGGTCAAATGAATGACGGGCATGGGGGCCGTCCTTGTCAGAAAAATAAAAACCAGATTTAAGGCCGCGAGCCCATCTCCAGCAAGAGCGAGTGCCAAATGTCTCCAACCTTCGACCTCCTGCTGAAGGGCGGCGCCGTCGCCACGCCCGCCGGCATCCAGGTTGCGGACATCGGCGTTTCCGGCGGACGCATCCGCGCCATCGGCACCCTCGGCGCCGCGAGCGCGGGCGAGGTGGTGGATGCCACGGGCCTGCACGTGCTGCCCGGGGTCATCGATACCCAGGTGCATTTCCGCGAGCCGGGCCTGGAGCAGAAGGAAGACCTGGAGACAGGCTCGCTTGCCGCCGTCATGGGCGGGGTGACGGGCGTGTTCGAGATGCCCAACACCATCCCCCAGACCACCTCCGCCGCGGCGCTGGCGGACAAGGTGGCGCGGGCGACCGCCCGCATGCATTGCGACTTCGCCTTCTATGTGGGCGGCACCCACGACAATGTGAAGGACCTGCCCGAGCTGGAGCGCCTGCCGGGCGCGGCGGGCATCAAGGTTTTCATCGGCTCGTCCACCGGTTCGCTGCTGGTGGCGGACGACAATGGCGTGCGCAACATCCTCAAGGTGATCCGCCGCCGCGCCGCCTTCCACTGCGAGGACGAGCCCCGCCTGCAGGAGAGGAAGCCCCTGCGGGTGCCGGGCGATGCCTCCTCCCACCCGGTGTGGCGTGACGAGATCGCCGCGCTCACCGCCACGCGCCGCCTCGTCACCCTCGCCCGCGAGACCGGCGCCCGCGTGCACGTGCTGCATGTCACCTCGGCGGAGGAGATGGAATTCCTGGCCGATGCCCGCGACGTGGCCTCGGTGGAGGTGACGCCCCATCACCTCACCATGGCGGCGCCCGAATGCTACGAGCGCCTCGGCACCCTGGCGCAGATGAACCCGCCGGTGCGCGGCGCGCGCCATCGCGACGCCCTGTGGGCGGCGCTGGCGAGCGGCGTGGTGGACGTGCTGGGATCCGACCATGCCCCCCATACGCTGGAGGAGAAGGCCAAGCCCTATCCCGAAAGCCCCTCGGGCATGACCGGCGTGCAGACCACGGTGCCCCTGATGCTCGACCACGTGGCCGCCGGGCGCCTGACGCTGGAGCGCTTCGTGGACCTCACCAGCGCCGGCCCGGCGCGGCTGTTCGGCATCGCCGGCAAGGGGCGCATCGCCGTGGGCTACGATGCGGACTTCACGGTGGTGGACCTGAAGCGCCGCGCCACCATCACCGCCGCCTGGATCGCCTCCCGCGCCAAGTGGACCCCCTACGATGGCAAGGAGGTGACCGGCTGGCCCGTGGGCACCTTCGTGCGCGGCCGCAAGGTGATGTGGGAAGGCGAGCTCACTGGTCCCGCCTCCGGCGCGCCCATCCGCTTCCTGGAGACGCTGGCGCCGCAGGACTGAGGGGCGCTACACCGGGACGCGCACGCTGGCCCGCAGGCCGCCCATGGGGCTGTCGGCGAGCAGCACCTCGCCGCCATGGGCGCGGGCAATGTCGCGGGCGATGGCGAGGCCGAGCCCGGACCCGCCGTCGTCCTGGTTGCGCGCGTCATCGAGGCGCAGGAACGGGCGGAATACTTCCTCCCGCTTCTCCTCGGGAATGCCGGGGCCGTCGTCGTCCACGGTCACGATCAGCCAGCGGGCGTCGCGCGTGCCGGTGATGGCGACGCGCCTGGCGTGGCGCACCGCATTGTTCACCAGATTGCCGATGCAGCGCTTGAGCTGGTCACCCTTCACCTCCACCAGCGGCGGCCCCATGAAGCTCGCCTCGGCGGTGGCGCCGTCGCGCTCGGCATTGAGGCGCAGGTCCTCGATCACCTGCCCCATGTCGGTGAGAGCCGCCTGCTCGCCGGGGTCGCCGCGGGCGAAGGCGAGATAGGCTTCCAGCATGCCCTGGAGCTCGTCCACGTCCTTCTTCAGCGCCTCGGTGTCGGCGCCATCGGGCAGGAAGGCCAGCTCCAGCTTGAAGCGGGTGAGGATGGTGCGCATGTCGTGGGAGACGCCCGCGAGCATGGTGGTGCGCTGCTCGATCTGCCGCTCGATGCGCCGTTTCATCTCCAGGAAGGCCACCGCCGCCCGCCGCACCTCGCGCGCGCCGCGGGGGCGGAAATTCTCCACGTCCCGCCCCTTGCCGAAGGCCTCGGCGGCGTCGGCCAGGTTCTCGATGGGGCGGATCTGGTTGCGCAGGAACAGGATGGCCACGGTGAGCAGCACCAGCGAGGTGCCCACCATCCAGAGCAGGAAGATGTGCGAGTTGGAGGCGTAGGCGGCATTGCGCGGGGCGAAGACGAGGAGCACCGCGTCCTCCATCTTGATGCGCACCTCGATGAGGTTGGAGCGGCCCACCGTGTCGATCCAGAACGGTTCCTTCACCCGCGCGCCGATCTCCCGGGACAGGGCGCTGTCGAGCACCGAGAAGAACGGCTTCGGCCCCGGCGGCGGCAGGGGCGCGGGGGGCAGCACGTCCACCTTGAGGCGCAGGTTGCGCCAGGCGATGGAGCGCAGGGCGGAGAAGTCCTTGTCCCGCGGCAGCACGCCGTAGAGCGCCACCACCGCCGAGATGTCCTGGCTGACGGCGGCGGAGAGGCGGCGCGTGACCGTGCTGTAGTGGCGCTCCATGAACACGAAGGCCACCACGGACTGGAGAATCACCATGGGGGTGACGATGATGAGCAGCGAGCGCGGATAGAGGCCCTTGGGCGTCACCCGGTTGAACCAGGCGGCGAAGCGGGTGTTGGCCTCCTTCAGCCAGCCTCCGACCAGCCTGAATCCCGAGGGGCCGCTTTCCGCCACGCTCAAGGCGTCACCACCAGGCGATAGCCGATGCCGCGCACCGTCTGGAGATGCATGGGATTGGCGGGATCGCGCTCCAGCTTGCGGCGCAGGCGGTTCACCTGCACGTCGACGGCGCGCTCGCTGGCCGCTCCGCCGCCGGCGAGGGCAAGGCGCGGAACCGTTTCTCCCGGCTCCTCGGCCAGGGCGCGCAGCATGTCGCGCTCACGCTCGGTGATGCGCACCATCTCGCCGCCGCGGCTGAGCTCGCCGCGCTCCAGGTGGAAGCTGAACTCGCCGAAGCGCACACTCTCGATCGCCTTCTGCGCCGGCGGTAGCGCCCGCTTCAGGATGGAGCCGATGCGCAGCAGCAGCTCGCGCGGCTCGAACGGCTTGGCGAGATAGTCGTCCACCCCCGCCTCCAGGCCGGTGATGCGGTCGGCCGTCTCCGAGCGGGCGGTGAGCATGAGGATGGGCACCGCGGATGAGCGGCGCAGGTCGCGGGCGAGGTCGAGCCCGCTCTCCCCCGGCATCATCACGTCCAGCACCAGCAGGTCGAAGGTGAGCCCGTCGAGCCGCCCGCGCGCCTCGGCGGCGGAGGCGGCGGTGGTGACGCGATAGCCGTTCTCGGTGAGGAAGCGCGAGAGCAGGGTGCGGATGCGGCTGTCGTCGTCGACGACGAGAAGGTGGGGCGCATCGTCGGCGAGCGCCACGGAGACGGGCGCGGCATCAGCCATGACGGCACCCGTGCCGGCGTGCCGGTGCCGGAGGTCCTTCGACGAGAGGACGATCGATGTTGAAGGTCTGCATGGCCTCGTCTTCGCACACTCCGCGCGCCGCGTCAGCGGCCACCGCCTCACGCGGCGTCCGGCGGCCTCGACGCGGGACGGGACCGCGCGGCCCTGTCGGCGCGCTGGATCAGCCGTTCCACCGCCACCCGATCCTCCGGGTCGATCATGGCGAGAAGAAAGCGGCGCACGGCCTCACGCCCGTCCGGTCCGCTCGCCTCCAGGGCGGTGGCGATGCGCCGGCTCTGCAGGCCGACGAACTGGCACGCCAGCGCCTCGCCCTTGGAGGTGGGAAAGAGCAGGCGCTGCCGGCGGTCGGAAGACCCCGCCCGGCTCTCGACGAAGCCCTCGTCCACCAGCTCGCGCAGCACCCGGCCGAGGCTCTGCTTGGTGATGCGCAGGATGTCGAGCAGGTCGGTGACGCGCATGCCCGGGTGCCGGTTCACGAAGTGGATCACCCGATGGTGCGCCCGGCCAAAGCCGATGGGGGCGAGGATCTCGTCCGGATCGCCGACGAAATCGCGGTAGGCGAAGAACAGAAGCTCGACGAAATCCACGAGCGGGAGGGCGCCGGGGGCCTCGCCGGTGGCGGGGCGCTCGGCGGCGGGACCAGGCAGGATGAGAGAGTTTATGTCAGCCATGTTGACTTTTTTCGTTTTGATCGTTACTCAAAGCACCCGTCAGACGAAATGATCGGTCGCGAGATGAGGTTCTTCGGATCGATCGTTTCGTGCCTTTGCCAGCTTCTTTAGCAGGCGTAAAGATATCTCCATGCGTTCCCGCTGCAAAGGCGCTGCGGAGCGAATGGGGGAAAGCCGCGCGAACGACGCGGCCGGAACAAGGAGTTCGAGATCATGAGCGCTCAGGGTACCCCCTTCGATCAGCGTGACGGCTGGATTTGGTACGATGGCGTGTTCGTGCCGTGGGCCGATGCCAAGCTGCACGTCCTGTCCCACGGCCTGCATTATGCCAGCACCGTGTTCGAGGGCGAGCGCGCCTATGGCGGCCAGATCTTCAAGAGCGCCGAGCATTCCGAGCGCCTGCGCCTGTCGGCGGAGATGCTGGACTTCACCATTCCCTATTCCATCGGCGAGATCGACGCCGCCAAGAAGGCGACGCTGGAGAAGAATGGCCTCGTGGATGCCTATGTGCGCCCGGTGGCGTGGCGCGGCAGCGAGATGATGGGCGTGTCGGCCCAGAACAACACCATCCACCTCGCCATCGGCGTGTGGGAGTGGCCGAGCTATTTCGATCCCGAGCAGCGCCTGAAGGGCCTGCGGCTCGATCTCGCCGAGTTCCGCCGGCCCGATCCGGCCACCATCCCCTGCAAGGCCAAGGCCGCCGGTCTCTACATGATCTGCACCATCTCCAAGCACAAGGCGGAACGCCGGGGATTCGCCGACGCCATGATGCTGGACTATCGCGGCTACGTGGCCGAGTGCACCGGCGCCAACATCTTCTTCGTCAAGGACGGCGTGATCCACACGCCCACGCCGGACGCCTTCCTGGACGGCATCACCCGCCGCACGGTCATCGACATCGCTCGTCGCCACGGCATGGAAGTCGTGGAGCGCCACATCAGGCCGGAGGAGCTGTCCTCCTTCAGCGAATGCTTCGTCACCGGCACGGCGGCGGAAGTGACCCCGGTGGGCGCCATCGCCGACTGGAGCTTCATCCCCTCGGGCATCACCCACCAGCTGATGGATTCCTATTCCGCCGAGGTGCGCCCGAAGCAGAAGGCGGCCTGAGGCCGCCGCAGGGAATCGGCGGAGGCCCTCTCCTCCGTTCCCGCCCTGCCTGCCAACGCTCATCCCCCGGCTCGTCCGGGGGATCCACCTGCCTGAAAGCGACGACGGCTCACCGCCGGCCTCCGGTCACGTTCGCCGAACCTCCCCGCGCGCCACCTCACCCCTCCTCGGCCGCGGGCGCCCCTGCCCGCTCCGCCGAGGCCCGCCGCTTGCGCCAGGGCAGGACGATGTAGGCGATATCGTCCAGCATGCCGAGCAGCTTGGCCCCGCCGGCGAGTTCCCGGTCGAGGGCCGCCATGGTGGGCGCGAGGCCGGGATCTTCATCCTCGAGCCAGACATCGATCACGCGCGCGAAGAGCAGCGCCAGCCCCTTGGCCCTGACGCTGCCCGAAAGGCCGGTGCAATCGATGCCGGCCGCCGCCAGCATCCAGCGCTGGGAGGCCTCCGACAGACGCAGCAGACGCAGGGCCAGCGCCGGATCGGTCCGCGCCGACCGCCGCAGGCCGCGCACCGCCGCCTTGTGGGGCTCCAGCGCATCGAGCCGGCGCATCAGCACCTCGAACAGGCGCTCCTTCGGCCCCTCGCCGGCGAAATCCTCCGCATCCGGCCCCCCTTCCGCCAGCACGTGCCGGTCGGTGGCGCGGAAAAAGGCGGCGAGAAGATCACCCGTCGAGGCAAAGGACGCGCGCATCTCGGCGAGGGACACGGCGCAATGGGCCGCCACGTCGGTGAGGGCGATTCGGGCGTCGGGGCGCTCGGCGAGAAGCTCCAGGTAGGCGCGCAGGCAGGCGTCTCGGGTGGTCTCGGAGGTCATGGCCGCTCCTCGCGCGTAAAGCCGGCGGCGCCGGCCTGCGACCGGCGCAGGGCATCGGACCGGCCGTCAGCCGGCCAATTCTTTGCCCCGTTTGGTCGCCGCCGCAACCGCCTCCACCATCAGCGGGCCGAAGCCCTTGCCGGCATCCATCAGCACGGCGAGGGCCGCGGCCGTGGTGCCGCCCGGGGAGGTGACGTTCTGGCGCAGGGTTGCCGCCGGCAGGTCGGACTGGTCCATGAGGGCACCGGCGCCGGACACGGTGGCGCGGGCGATGCGGGCGGAAAGCTCGGCCGGCAGTCCCGCCGCGACCCCGGCCTGGGCCAGCACCTCGGCAAGCAGGAAGGCGTAGGCCGGGCCCGAGCCGGAGACGGCGGTGGCCGCATCCATGAGCGCCTCGTCGCCGATCCATTCCACGATGCCGATGGCGCCGAGCAGCGCCGTGGCCAGCTCGCGCTGGGCGGCGGTGACGGTCGGTCCGGCCACCGCGACGCTCACCCCGCGCCCGATGGCGGCGGGGGTGTTGGGAATGGCGCGCACGATGGCGGCCTGGGCGCCGAGGATGCCGGCCATGGTGCCGAGAGTGCGCCCGGCCATGATCGACACCACTACCGTGCCCGCCCGCACCAGGGGCGCCACCGGCGGCAGGGCCTCGGGCGCCACCTGCGGCTTCACCGCCAGCAGCAGCACGGCGGGGGCCGGGAGCGATGCGAGCGCCGGATTGACCAGGACGCCCCGCCCGGCGAGGGCGGCGGCGGTTTCCGCCGGCAGGTTCGGATCAAGGACCACGGCCTTGTCGGCGGGAAGGCCGAGCTTCAGCCAGCCCTCCAGCATGGCGCCGCCCATCTTGCCGGCACCGAGCAGCACCACGGGACCCGACAGGGATTTCAACACGCTCTCACTCATCTCCGCCTCGCAGAACCGGCCGCCAATGGCGCATGACCTGAATAGAGGAGGTTGGCGGGCGAGGAAACCGGCAGGCGCGGTTCGCCCGAGGCAGCGCCGCGCGGCCCGGCGTGCGCCGGCCGGGGGAGAACGATGAAGATCTGGCGGGAAGGGGCAGATGGCTCGTGGATGGCCGGAGGCGAACCCGGCGGAAATCTCCGCGTCTCACCCGTCTGCGGCAATCGGACGGTCGTCCGGGCTCGCCACGGGGCACGCTCTCACGCCGATGCCGCCACAGCCGACCAGACTCTTCCCGGCGACGGAGGGAGAACGGGCGCAGCCCAAACCCATCCCGCACCCTCAAGCAACAGCCTTGGTTCGCAGCGCGCTTGGTCGCAGCGGGTGTCAGCCGCGATTCGTACCCTTGCGGCGCAGGCGCACCACCACGTCGACGCGGGCCACCTCGTAGCCCTCCGGCGGCTCGGGCAGCAGGCTCACCGCCACGTCCGTGGCAGGAATGTCGACCAGGTCGTTCTGGCCTTCGAGGTAGAAATGGTGGTGGTCGGAGGCGTTGGTATCGAAATAGGTCTTGGATCCGTCGACCGCCACTTCGCGCAGGAGGCTCACCTCGGTGAACTGGTGCAGCGTGTTGTAGACCGTGGCGAGGGACACCGGGAAGCGGGCCTTGATGGCCTCCTCGTGGAGGATTTCCGCGGTGACGTGACGATCACCCTTGGCGAAGAGCAGCCAGCCGAGGGCGAGGCGCTGGCGCGTGGGGCGAAGGCCCACTTCCTTCAGCATCTCGCGCACGTCATGGAAGGGGCAGCCGGTGCGACGCGCCGTGCTGATGTCCCGCAACTGAGCGACGGGGAGGACCGGCTCGTCGTGGATATCATGGCCCGTGTTGAACGGGGCACCGAATGTGGAGCGGGAGCGGGGCATCTCGTTCATTTCGGCTGCAATCTTCGTAGCTATGACCAAAATATGCCGCCACCGGAGAAACGCAATGCGAATGCCTCCGAAGACGACTAGCAAATTTATACCCCATGCCGCACCGCAGCGCCATACGGATGCCCCTGAGTAAGAACAGTTCCAAGGTGCTCGGCCACCGCCCGCCCCCTGCTCACCCTCCACCGGGATCCGGGTCACATGCACGGCATCGTCCGCCGGGGGCATGGACAAAGCCGTCGGCGGGGAGCTATCGCCTTGCGCGTCGAATCCCGCCGCCGTCCGGAAGAGGCCTTTTCCTTGCCCCTGCGTCATCCTCAAACCGCATCGCTGCTGGTGGTGGTGGGCGCCGTCTTCGCCCTGGCGGCCGCATGGTATTTCCAGCTGGTGGTTGGCCTTGTCCCCTGCCCGCTCTGCCTCGACCAGCGCCTGCCCTATTACGCCGCTGTTCCCATAGGCTTGCTGGCGTTCGCGGCGGCGCGCGGCGGGCGTTCGGGCGTGGCGCGGGTGCTGCTCGGGGTGCTGTGCCTGGCCATGGTCTGGAATGCCGGCCTCGCCGTCTATCACGCTGGCATCGAGTGGCACTTCTGGCCCGGCCCCACCACCTGCACCGGCACGCCGGTCCTGTCGGACGACATTCTCTCCTCGCTCAGGACCGCCAAGGTGCCGCGCTGCGACGAGGCCGCATGGCGCCTCTTCGGCATCTCCATGGCCGGGTGGAACGCGCTGATCGCCGCGGGCCTTGCGGTCGTCGCCTTCCTCGGCGCGACAACCGGTCGCAAAGCCTGAGCGTCGGCTCAGGGATCCAGCTCGGTATCCCAGTAGAGATAATCCATCCAGCTTTGGTGGAGATAGTTGGGTGGGAAGTGGCGGCCGTTCTGGTGCAGATCGTGCACGGACGGCTGGAAGGGCATCTGCGCCGGCCACATGCCCGCATCGCCCGGCATATGGCCGCCCTTGCGCAAATTGCAGGGGGAGCAGGCGGCAACCACGTTTTCCCAGGTGGTCTGGCCACCCTTCGAGCGGGGGATGAGATGGTCGAAGGTGAGGTCGTCGCGAGAGCCGCAATACTGGCAGGAGAAGCGGTCGCGGAGAAAGACGTTGAAGCGGGTGAAGGCCGGTTGTCGTGTGGGCTTGACGAAAGTCCGTAGCGAAACAACGCTGGGCAGCCTGATCTCGAAGCCCGGACTTCGCACCGCCTTGTCGTAATATTCGACGATGTTCACCCGATCGAGGAAGACCGCCTTGATCGCATCCTGCCAGCTCCAGACCGACAGCGGATAGTAGCTCAAGGGGCGGTAATCCGCATTGAGCACGAGCGCTGGCCAAGCCCCGGGTGACAAAGCAGTGGTCAAGAGACCCAACTCCTCGTCTTGCTCACCGAATCGCACCTAGCGATCCCGTGCGCGGGCGATACTCTATATGCAGCGTGTCATTCTTGTGAAGCGGGCCGCCAATCCACCCCGCGCACCTGCGGATACTGGACGCCGGCTCAGGCCCGCCGCCGGCCCAGGAATTCCGCAAGGAAAGCCCCGCCATGGGCAAGGCCCGCATCGTCGATGCCGTGGCCCAGACCCGGGCTCAGATGCCATTCCACCGGCACCCCCGCTTCGGCGAGCCCGCGCGCGGAAGCAAACAGCGCCTCGGCCGGGACGACCTCGTCCTCGGTGCCGTGCACCAGCAGCACCGGCGGCCGCGCGGGGAGCACCATGTCGCCCCGCCCGCCGGCCGCCTCCGCCCACATGCCGGAATAGGACACCACCGCCGCCGGCGCCACGACGGCGGTGGTGGCGATTTTCAGCGCCATCATGGCCCCCTGGCTGAAGCCCACCAGAGCGAGGCGTTCGGGCGGCAGGTCATATTTGGCGAGTTCCGCCGCCAGGAATTCCCGCAGAATGGGCGCGGCCCCCTCCGTCCCGCGGGTCAGCTCGTGCGGATCGCGGAAGGTGAGCGGGAACCACTGGCGCCCCATGGGCGCACCCTCGCAGGGATCGGGCGCGTGGGGCGAGACGAAGGCGGCGCCGGGCAGGAGGTCGGCCCAGGCCTTGCCGATGTCGATGAGGTCCCGGCCGTCGGCGCCGTAACCGTGCAGCAGCACCACCAGCGCATCGGGATCGCCGCCGTGGTGGGGGCGCAGGCTCGGGCCTTCGAGGATGGGATCGTCGAGGGAGACACCGTCGAGGGGAAAGCGCATGGCGGTCACCAGAAATGCGGGGCGCCGCAGGGAGCGAACCGGGCCGGTCAGGCCGGCGCGCCCTGCCGCGCCCGCCGCGCGCCATAATAGGCCCAGAGCAGGTGCGCCGCCACGCCGCGCAGGGGCCGCCAGTCCTCGGCGATCGCCTTCAGCCCGATCGGCGTGCACCGGCCGCCCAGCTCGAAGGCGTCGCCCAGGGCCACCTGCAAGGCAAGGTCGCCATGGGGAAAGGCATCAGCGCGGCCGAGGCAGAACAGGAGGTAGATGTCGGCGGTCCACAGCCCGATGCCCGGCAGGCGGGTGAGCGCCTCCGCCGCCGCATCCGCCGGCAGCCCGGCCAGCCGGTCGAGATCCTCTTCCCCCGCCGCGAGCGCCCGCGCGATACCGGTCAGGGTGCGGATTTTCGGTGCGGACAGGCCGGCGGCGCGCAGCGCCTCGGTGGGCGCCGCGAGCATGGCCTCCACGCTCGGCGCGCCCCCGAGCGTCGCCTCCAGCCGGCCGAAGATGGCGCGGGCGGAGGCCACCGACAATTGCTGCGCCACCACCACCGCGGCGAGCCCGGCAAAGCCCGGCGGACGGCGCCGCAGCGCCGGGCGGCCGGCCACCGCCACCAGCGGCGCGAGGCGCGGATCGAGGCCGACCAAGTCGTCGAGCGCACGGTCGAACACCGCCTGGTCGGAAAGATGCGGCTCCTTCATCCTGCCCTCCCGAGGCAGCGCCGGGCGGCGCCGGCCGCCGTGCGAGCGGTTCGGCCGCGACAGGCAGGTTCCACCGGTCGCGGCCGAACCGCAACTCTCTGGCCTGGTGGATCAACTTTTCGCAACGGATGGGTACCATCCGTTGCGGTTGATCCCCTAGATGTTCCGCTCATGTGCGTGCCCGCCGTCCCCTTCGTGTGCCGATTCGCGCCGAGCCCCAATGGCCGGCTGCACCTCGGCCACGCCTTCTCCGCCCTGATGAACGCCGAGGCGGCGCGGCGCATGGGCGGCACCTTCCTGTTGCGCATGGAGGATATCGACACCACCCGATGTCGCCCGGAATACGAGCAGGGCATTCTCCAGGACCTCGCCTGGCTCGGCGTCGCCGCGGACGCGCCGCCGCGCCGCCAGTCGGCGCATTTTGCCGATTATGCCGCCGCCCTCGCCCGGCTCGACGCCATGGGCCTCGTCTATCCCGCCTTCGAGAGCCGCTCCGACATCGCCCGCGCCGTCATCGAGGCGGAAGCCCGCACCGGCCGGCCCGCCCCGCGCGATCCCGACGGCGCGCCCCTCTTCCCCTTCCCCCGCGCGGTCCTCACGGACGCGGAGCGCGCGTCCCGGCGCGTGGGGGGCACCCCTTTCGTGGTCCGGCTGGACATGGCCGCGGCGCTGGCAGCGGCCGCAGGCGACCGGCCGCTCGCCTGGCCGGAAGCGCGGGATACGCCCGAGGGGCCGCGCGAGACGGTGGCCGCCGACGCCGCGGCCTGGGGCGACGTGGTGCTGGCGCGCAAGGAGGTGCCCACCTCCTACCACCTCTCGGTGGTGGTGGACGACGCGGCGCAGGGCATCACCCACGTCATTCGGGGCATGGACCTCTATCACGCCACGTCCGTGCACGTGCTGCTGCAGCGCCTCCTCGGCCTGCCCACGCCGGTCTACCACCACCATCGGCTGATCCTCGACGCGAGCGGGCACAAGCTGTCGAAGAGCAACGCCGCCACCAGCCTCGCCGCCCTGCGCGCCGGCGGGGCGACACCGCAGGAGATCCGGCGGCGTCTCGGCCTTCAGCCCACCCCCAGCACGTAGAGCCAGAAGGCCACGCTCACCACCGCGAGCCCGGTGGACATGGACACGGCGCTGGTGGAGGTGCCCACGCCGACGCCGTAGCGCTGGGCCAGGAGATAGCCGTTGATGCCGCTGGGCATAGCGGCGAACAGCACCGCCACGCCGGCCCAGACCGGCGGCATGGTGAAGACGAAGGTCAAGGCGAGCACCGCCGCCGGGTGAACGAGCAGCTTCAGCACGCAGATGAGCGCCGATGGGGCGATGTCGCCCCCCGCCATGCCATAGCGCTTCAGCGACAGGCCGAGGGAGATGAGCGCACAGGGCGTGGCGGCGGCCGCGAGGAGATCCACCATCTGCTTGGGGACGCCGACGGCCTGGATGTCGAGCACGCGCGCCAGGGCCCCGGCGTAGATCCCGACCAGGATGGGGTTGAAGGCCAGCGCCTTCACCAGCTTCACCAGGGTGCCGCGGGAGAATCCGGCGCTGCCCTCGAGCAGGACGGTGGCCGCCACCAGCATGACCGGCAGGTGGATGGCGATGAGAAGGAAGAGCGGCACCGCCCCCTCCGGCCCATAGGCCTTGAGGATCAGCGGCACGCCGACGAACACGGTGTTGGCCTGTCCGGCGGCGAAGCCGTGGATCACCGCTTCCTGCCGGCCGCGGCCGAACAGCCTCTCCGCCGCCAGCATGGCGAGGCCGAAGACGAAGAAGGCGCCGACGAAATAGGAGATCCAGTAGCCCCAGGGCTGCGCCTGCGGCAGCTGCGACTCGCTCAGCGTCTTGAAGATCAGCACCGGTACCGACAGGGAGAACACGAACTCCGCGAGGCCGTCCGTCGCCCGTTCGCTGACGAGACCGATCCGGGCGGACAGGTAACCCACCGCCACCATGCCGAAAACCGGCAGGACGATGATGGCGATGTCGGCAAGCGTGTTCAGCATGAGGGCTCCGTCAGGCCGCGGCGCCAAGCGCGCCCGCGATCGGCGCCGCGGCGGGCGCGAGGGCGGCATCGCGCACGCACACCAGGGTGGACAGGCGCATGTGCAGGCGCGTGGCGAGATCCGCGGTCGCGGTGAATTCGAGCTCCACCGCGCAGGCCTCCGCGGTGGAGGCACAGTCGATGCGGTGCGGCAGCACATCGTGGATCACGAACGGCTCGAGCAGACGCAGCAGGGAATTGGGATCGGGCTCCGCCTCGACGACGAGACGGTAGAGCCCGGCGCCGGCCGTAGCGGCGCCGTCAGGGAAGGGGACGTGGGACATGGGGAGTGATTTCCGGAACAGAACGCGCAGATGCGCCGCAAGCGGTGCGAACAAAGGCCGCAGGGCCCCGTTTGGGTCGCGCCGCTGGACAGCCTCCGGAACGGCGCGTCAGTTGACCCGGCCGACCCCGTCGACCGGGCGGGGAATTCGCCGCTTGGCCACGAAGTGGCGCAGGCTATCGTTTCCGGGCTCCAGCATGGCCCGAACCTAGGACGGAGGCGGATTGGCGTCAACGCCCGGACAAATCGGTTTAGCCGCCGTTTGCAAAGCGCGTCCGGGCCTGCATCGGAACGCTGCCTCGCTTTCCGGCCATCCCCCCACCCCCGGCACGGCGCCTCAAGCAGGCCGCGGCCGCGATTCTTGCGGCTGCGCAGCCCGCAACTTGCCGCTTTCCATGCCCGGCCGGGGCGAGATTGGAATTTACCGCCGGTCCGCGCTAGTCTTGCGCCATGGGGAGCTGGCCCGGCGAGTTTGAAATGGCGCACATTCACCATCCGCAGGTGGTCGAGGCGCCGCGCACCGCGGAGCGGAACGCGGCGGGGCGGGTGGCGCTGGCTGTCCTCGCTCTGTTCGCGGGAGCCCTGTTCGCAGCGGCGGCGCTCCTGTGGCAACGCTACGGCGCCACCGTCTTCTTCGACATCCTGAACGCAGGCATCGCATCCTGCCTCTGATCCCGCCTGGAGCCGCGCCGGACGGGCGCAGGAGAGCCATGTCCCAACGCAGCAGATTGATCGTCCTGTTCTCGGCGTTCGCCGCCGGCGCCCTCGTGCTCGTCACCGCCGTCACCATGCTCATGCCGGCGCCGGTGCCGAAAATCACCAGCACCGGCACGGCGCAGGTCGGCGGGCCATTCAGCCTCGTGGACCAGGACGGCGCCCCGGTGACGCAGGCCATTCTTGCGGGCAAGCCGAGCCTGATCTTCTTCGGCTTCACCCATTGCCCGGACGTTTGCCCTACCGCCCTGTTCGAGATGTCGGAGATCTTCGCCGCCCTCGGCCCCGACGCGAACAAGGTGCAGGCCTTCTTCGTCACGGTCGACCCGGAGCGCGACACGCCGTCGGTGATGAAGTCCTACCTCGCGAGCTTCGCGCCCCAGTTGAAGGGGCTCACCGGCACGCCGGAGGCGGTGGACGCCATGAAGAAGGAATATCGGGTCTATTCCCGCAAGGTGCCGCTTTCCGGTGGCGACTACACCATGGACCACACGGCGGTGGTCTATCTCATGGACAAGACCGGGGCGTTCGTCGCGCCGTTCAATTCCAAGCGGCCGCCGGCCGACGCTGCGGCGGAGCTGAAGCGCTACTTCTGAACGCATCGTTGGCCGGCTCCCGTGCCGGCTCCCTTGCCGGCCCGCGGCGCCGGCCGAGGCCGTGCTCGGTCTTGCGCCAGAAATGCGGTCGCCGCACCAGCTCCCCCACCGCCCGCCAGGCGGCCACCGACAGCAGCAGCCAGTAGGCCGGGATGGTGAGGATGATCCACCAGCGCACGGGCAGCCCCCGGCGCCGGAGCCCCGCGACCGCCGTCACCGCCGAGCCGGCATAGCCCGCAGCCAGGGTCGAATAGGTGAGCGCGGAGGTGAGAACCTCCGCCAGCGTGTCGCAGGGCAGCCCCACCACACCGCGCACCACGTCGCCGGCGAAGAGGGCGAGACAGAAGGGATGCACCAGGGCTGCCGCGAAGGGGCCGGCGGTGAGCACGCCGAGGGCGAGCGTGCCGCGGGCGCCGAGATCGCGCACCAGCACCCGCGGGCTGCGGCTGTGCACCAGCAGCGTCTGCGCCCAGCCCTTGAGCCAGCGCGTGCGCTGGCCGAGCCAGGCCTGCGACGTTACCGGCGCCTCCTCGTAGGTGGTGGAGGCGATGACCCGGGTGGCCCAGCCGGCGCGGGCGAGGCGGATGCCGAGGTCCGCATCCTCGGTGACGTTGAAGGGGTCCCAGGCACCCACCTCCTCCAGCACCCGGCGGCGGAAGTGGTTGGAGGTGCCGCCGAGCAGGATGGGCAGGCCGAGCGCGCTCAGCATGGGCATCAGCACGTCGAACTGGCCGGCATATTCGGCCGCGAAATGGCCGGAGATCCAGCTGTCCTCGCCATTGTCCACGCACAGCCGCGCCTGCACGCAGGCCACCGACGGCCCGCCGGCGCGGAAGGCCTCCAGCGCCCGGCGCAGCTGGTCCGGCTCGGGCAGGTCCTCCGCATCGTAGATGGCGACGAAGGTGCCGCGGGCGAAAGGCAGCGCCACGTCGAGCGCCTTCGGCTTGGTGCGTGGCCCGACCGGCGGCACCGCCAGCTCTTCCATATGCGGCGGAAGGCCCTCCGCGGCGATGGCGGCGCGGGTGCCGGCATCGTCCTCCTCCACCACCAGCTTGATGTCGAGCTTCTCGGGCGGATAGTCGAGGCCGGAGAGCGAGGCCACCAGCCCCGGCACGCTGGCCGCCTCGCGATAGAGCGGCACGAGGATGGAATAGACCGGCAGGTCACGCTCGCGAAGGCTCGGGCGCTCGTCGTCCGGCGGCAGGAACAGGCTGCCGGCGATGCGCAGCGCGATCCAGGACAGGAACAGCAGGGACAGCAGCGCCTGCACCGCGAGCACGCCCGCATCCGGCGCCAGCGCGAGCAGACCGGCGAGCGGCAGGCCGGCGCAAAGTCCAATGGCGGCAAGGGTTCGCGCCGGGCGCAGGGTCGCCGCCGACTTCAGCGGATCGGCCGCGGCGAGGGCGGCGACCGCACGCTCGGCCAGAGCCTTGCCGGTGGTGGCGAGCACATGCCGGCGCAGGGCCGCCGGAGCGACGAGGCGCGCCCGCCGGGCCAGGCCCGCATCCGCCCGCAGGGCCCGGAACAGGCGCCGCACCTCGCGTCCGCGCGCCGCCATGGTGAAGGCCGGGCGTCCGCCGCCGCCGGCGGACTCCAGCAGCACGCCGGTGCGGATCACCGCCGCCGCCATGGCCGCGTCGGCCGGTGCGTCCTGCGGACCGAGCACCGCCACCGGGAGGCCGAGATGGGCGGCGAGGCGGCGGGTGGCGGCTTCCCCCTCGATGGCGCCCTGGGCGACGAGGACCTCGTCGGCGCCGACACCGATGCGACGCGCCCGTGTCGCCGCGGCGTCGAGCGCATGTCGTGTCAGGTGGCCGACGAAGGGTCTCAGCTCGGGGGGAAGGGGCCGGCCGCCGGCGGCCCGGGCGGATGCCGGGTGACCGGCGAGGGCGGCATCGTCCGCGCCGCCCGCCGGCTGCGGCCGGCCGGGCGCCGCATCGACGCCATGCATCTCACCGGCGCGCGGGCGCCCCTTGCCCACGGGCCGCGCGTCCCCCAACATGCGCCCGCCCCCATCCGTGCAAACCAAGGGTAGAATAGCCGCGATGGCTCGACCAGACCTTTTCGCACCGTCCCGCCTCCGGCGCGCCGGCCTCGCCATCGCCGCGCTGGCGGCGTGGGGAACCGCGCAGGCGGCGGCCCAGCCGGCCCGCGGCACGCCCGCGGGACCGCCACCGGTGTGGGGCGAGACGAAGGAGGCGCCGGCGAAGGCGGTGAAGGTGCCGAACTTCTGGAACATCGAGCGCCGCCTTGAGCGCCCCGACGCCGCGCGCCTGCCCAAAGAATTGCGCTTCGTCACCACGGACGATTATCCGCCCTTCAACTTCATCAATTCGGACGGGGTGCTCTCCGGCTTCAACGTGGATCTCGCGCGCGCTATCTGCGCCGAGCTGGCGGTGACCTGCGTGATCCAGACCGCGGCGTTCGACCAGATCACTGACGCCGTCGGCGAGAGCCGGGCCGATGCCGCGATCGCCGGCGTGGTGGCGACCCCGGCGGCGCGCGCGACCCTGGATTTCACCGAGCGCTATCTCGGCACCCCGGCACGCTTCGTGGGCAAGAGCCAGGACACCCTGGACGCGGCCACCCCGGAGACCATCGCCTCCAAGAAGGTGGCGGTGGTGAGCCGCACCGCCCACGAGGCCTATCTGCGCTCCTTCTTCAACGAGGCCGCCATCCGCCCCTATTCCGACCTCGCCGCGGCGCAGGAGGCGCTGAAGTCCGGGGCGGTGGACCTCCTGTTCGCCGACGGCATCACCCTGGCCCTGTGGCTCAACGGCGCCGACAGCGCCAATTGCTGCCGCTTCATCGGCGGGCCCTTCACCGAAAGCCGCTTCTTCGGCGACGGCTTCTCGGTGGCGGTGAAGGAGGGCAACGACACGCTGCGCCATGCCGTGGACTTCGCCCTCCAGCGCATCTGGGAGAAGGGCGTCTACACCGACCTCTATCTGCGCTGGTTCCCCATCGGCTTCTACTGAGCTTTGCCGGGGGGAGCGCCCGCGAGGGTACGGGCCATGGCCTCGATGCCGGGCGGATCGTCCGCGATCCTGTCGGTCAGGAGGCGCACCCAGTTGAAGCCGATATAGAGCTCCACGAGGGCGTCCACGGCGGTGGCATCGATATCGCCGCGGGCGGCGGCGCGCTCGAACATGAGGCGCAGGTCCTTCAGCCGTTCCGGCAGGAACTTGTCGCGCAGGGCCCGCAAGGCCGCCTCCCCCGCCTGGGCCTCGGCGATGAGCGCGCGGAAGGTGCGCCCCGAGGGGGTGCCGCGCCAGAATGCCCACAGCGCCCGCGTATAATCGAGGATGTCGCTCCACAGGGCGCCCGTCTCCGGCGCGGCGATGATGGCGGCCTTCTCGGCGGAATAGACGTCGATCAGCAGGTCGGCCTTGGTGGGCCACCAGCGGTAGATGGTGGGCTTGCCCGCCCCGGCGCGGCGCGCCACCTCGTCGATGGAGAAGCCGGCATAGCCGCGCTCGGCCAGAAGGTCCCGCGCGGCGGCGAGGATGGCGGCCTCGGCGGCGGGGTTGCGCCGCGCGCCGATGGAGGCGCGGCGGGCGCCGTCCTGTTGGGGTGTTTCCGGCATTTCCGCTCCCGTCACATGCCCCCTTGATTATCGAAACGGACCGTATATATCAACATCCACATAGGAACGATCCGTTTCGTTCCGTTATTGGACATTCGCCATGACCCGCCTGCCTTTCCACCTTGCCCATCTGCCCGCGCATATGCCCGCGCATCTTCTGGCCCATCTGCCGAGCCTCCTGCCGTCCCGCACGCACCTGCGCTTTCTGGGAGTGATGATGGGCGGCGCCTATGGGCTCATCAATCTCATCCTCTGGACGCTGTCGCCCTTGACCGCGGGCTGGCCGGTGTGGGCGACCACGCTCGTCGCCGTGCCGCCCATGGTCGTGGGCATGGTGCACCTGGTCCTGCCCGTGGCCCGCGCCAGCTCCCGGCCCTGAGGACGCGCGCGGCCGCGTTGACGCCCCGTTCGGACGTTCCTAAGTTCGCGCTCCTTTTCCGGAGCCTGCCATGTCCTCGCCCGAAGCCTCGCCCGCCTTTGCCAACCCGGCCGATCTGGCCGGCGAGCTGAAGCGCGTCGCCGAGACCGCCACCGCCTGGCCGTTCGAGGAGGCGCGCAAGCTGGTGGAGCGGCTGAAGCGCAGCCCGAAGGCGCGCGGCTCGGAAGAGGTGCTGTTCGAGACCGGCTACGGCCCCTCGGGCCTGCCGCACATCGGCACCTTCGGCGAGGTGGCGCGCACCACCATGGTGCGCCACGCCTTCCGCATCCTCACCGAGGACAAGGTGAAGACCCGCCTCGTCGCCTTCTCCGACGACATGGACGGCCTGCGCAAGGTGCCGGACAACGTCCCCAACAAGGAGATGCTGCAGAAGGCGCTGGGCCTGCCTTTGACCAAGGTGCCGGACCCGTTCGGCACCCATGACAGCTTCGGCGAGCACAACAACGCGCGCCTGCGCTCCTTCCTCGATGCCTTCGGCTTCCAGTACGAGTTCATGTCGGCCACCGACTGCTATCTGTCCGGCCGGTTCGACGCGACCCTGCTCAAGGTGCTGCACCACTACGAGAAGGTGATGAACGTCATGCTCCCCTCCCTGCGCGAGGAGCGGGCGGCGTCCTATTCCCCCTTCCTGCCCATCTGCCCGCGCACCGGCCGGGTGCTCCAGGTGCCGATCCTCGAGCATCACGTGAAGCATGGCACCGTCACCTACGAGGACCCCGAAACCCGCGAGAAGGTCACGGTCCCGGTCACCGGCGGCGGCTGCAAGCTGCAGTGGAAGCCGGACTGGGCCATGCGCTGGGTGGCGCTGGGCGTCGATTACGAGATGGCCGGCAAGGATCTCATCGATTCGGTCAAGCTCTCCAGCCAGATCGCCAAGGCCCTCGGCGGCGAGCCGCCGGAGGGGTTCAACTACGAGCTGTTCCTCGACGAGAAGGGGCAGAAGATCTCCAAGTCCAAGGGCAACGGCCTCTCCATCGAGGACTGGCTGAGCTATGCCTCGCCGGAAAGCCTCGCGCTGTTCATGTTCCAGTCGCCCCGCTCCGGGAAGCGGCTCTATTTCGATGTCATCCCGCGCAACGTGGACGACTATTTTGGCTTCCTCGCCAAGTATCCGGCGCAGGACTGGAAGCTGCGCCTCGGCAACCCAGTATGGCACATCCATGCCGGCGAGCCGCCGGTGGTGGACATGCCGGTGTCCTTCACCATGCTGCTCAACCTCGCCTCCGCCTCCAACACCGAGGATGAAAGCGTGCTGTGGGGCTTCCTGCGGCGCCACGTGCCGGGAGTGTCGGCGCAGACCCACCCCAAGCTCGCCGAGCTGGTGGGCTATGCGGTGAAGTATTTCCACGACTTCGTGAAGCCCAACAAGGTGTTCCGCAAGCCGGACGAGGTCGAGCGGCAGGCGCTGGAGACGCTGGATGCGGCGCTGGCCGCCCTGCCCGCCGGCGCCGGCTCGGACGACATCCAGAACGCCCTCTACGACGTGGCCCGCCCCATCCCGCGCTACCAGGACATGAAGGCCAAGGGCGCCACCCCCGAGCGGCCCGGCGTGTCCATCGAGTGGTTCAACACCCTCTACCAGGTGCTGCTCGGGCTGGAGCGCGGACCGCGCTTCGGCTCGTTCGTGGAGATCTACGGGGTGGCGGAAACGCGCGAATTGATCCGCAAGGCGCTGGCGGGCGAGCTGGTGGCGGCCTGAGGGGCCCTTGGCCACCCGTCATGCCCCGGCTCGCCCGGGGCATCCACCCCTTTGCTCACGCGCCATGGCGGCACAAGGCACGTGAGCGACAAGGGTGGATCGCCCGGACAAGCCGGGCGATGACACCGCGAGGAGACCGAAAGGCAGGAGCGGCCGGGCGGATCCCGCTCTCGCCTCCAGAACGACCATGGCCAAGCTTTGGTGGGCCAAGCTTTCGTGTCCCAGCCGACTGGAACGCGGCGGAATGCGTCCGGGGCGCGGGGCTGCGATCAACCGGCGCCCGGCTCTACTCCGCCGCCGCGACCCGCGCCGGGTCGTAGTTGAGGATGGGCGCCAGCCAGCGCTCGGCTTCCTCCAGGGTCCAGCCCTTGCGTTGGGCATAGTCTTCCACCTGGTCGCGCTCGATGCGGCCGACGCCGAAATAGGCGCTTTCGGGGTGGGAGAAATACAGCCCCGAGACCGCCGCCCCCGGCCACATGGCGAAGCTCTCGGTGAGGTGGATGCCCACCTTCGCCGTGGCGTCGAGCAGGCGGAACATGGTTTCCTTCTCGGTGTGGTCGGGCTGGGCCGGATAGCCCGGCGCCGGGCGGATGCCGCGATAGCGTTCGGCGATGAAGTCCTCGTTGGACAGCGCCTCATCGGCCGCATAGCCCCACAGCCTAGTGCGCACCAGGTGGTGCATGCGCTCGGCGAAGGCCTCGGCGAGACGGTCGCACAGGGCCTTGAGCAGGATGGCGGAATAATCGTCGTTGGCGGCCTTGAACACCGCCACCCGCTCCTCCTCGCCGATGCCGGTGGTGACGGCGAAGCCGCCCACGTAATCGGCGACCCCGCTCTCCAGCGGCGCGACGAAATCGGACAGCGCCAGATTGTGGCGTCCCTCCCGCCGCGCCAGCTGCTGGCGCAGGGTGTGCAGGGTGGCGAGCGGCGTCTTGCGGGTGTCGTCGCGGAACAAGAGGATGTCGTCGCCCACCGCATTGGCGGGCCAGAAGCCCACCACGGCGCGGGCCGACACCCACTTCTCCTCCACCATCTTCTTCAGCATCGCCTGCGCGTCCTCGAACAGGGCGCGGGCCGGCGCGCCCACCACCTTGTCCTCGAGGATGGCGGGATAGCGGCCGGTCAGCTCCCAGGACTGGAAGAACGGCGTCCAGTCGATATAGGGCACGAGGTCGGCGAGGTCGTGATCCTCGAACACCTCGGTGCCGAGGAAGGCCGGCTTGGGCGGCGCATAGGCGGAAAAATCCAGCCGCACCGCGTTCTCGCGGGCCTTGGCGATGGACAGACGCTGCTTGTTGGCGTCCGCCCGCGCATGGGCCTCGGCGAGCTTGGCGTATTCGGCACGGATGTCGGCCACGTACGCGCCCCTGGTCTCGGCATTCAGCAGGTTCGAGACCACGCCCACCGCCCGGCTGGCGTCGGTGACGTACACCGCCTGCCCGCGATCGTAGCGCGGGGCGATCTTCACCGCCGTATGGACGCGCGAGGTGGTGGCACCGCCGATCAGCAGCGGCACGCAGAAGCCCTCGCGCTCCATCTCGGCGGCCACCGTCACCATCTCGTCGAGCGAGGGGGTGATGAGGCCGCTAAGGCCGATCACGTCCACGTTCTCCGCCTTCGCGGTGGCCAGGATCTTGGCCGTGGGCACCATGACGCCGAGGTCGATGACCTCGTAATTGTTGCACTGGAGCACCACGCCGACGATGTTCTTGCCGATGTCGTGCACGTCGCCCTTTACGGTGGCCATCAGGATCTTGCCCGCGGCCGAGGCGGAGGTGATGCCCATCTCCTCCTTCTCCTTCTCCATGAAGGGCATGAGGTAGGCCACCGCCTGCTTCATCACGCGGGCGGACTTCACCACCTGCGGCAGGAACATCTTGCCGGCGCCGAACAGGTCGCCGACCACGTTCATGCCGGCCATCAGCGGGCCCTCGATGACGTGCAGCGGACGGGCGACCGACTGGCGCGCCTCCTCGGTGTCCGCTTCCACGAAATCGGTGATGCCGTTGACCAAAGCATGGGCGAGGCGCTTGTCCACCGGCCAGGAGCGCCAGGCGAGGTCCGCCTCCTTCTTCTCCTTGCCGGCGGCGCCCTTGAAGCCTTCCGCGATCTCCAGGAGGCGCTCGGTGGCGTCGGCGCGGCGGTTCAGCACCACGTCCTCGCAGGCCTCGCGCAAGGAGGGCTCGATCTCGTCATAGACGGCGAGCTGGCCGGCATTGACGATGCCCATGTCCATGCCCGCCTGGATGGCGTGATAGAGGAACACCGCGTGCATGGCCTCGCGCACCGGCTCGTTGCCGCGGAACGAGAAGGACAGGTTGGAGACGCCGCCGGAAATGTGGGCGTGGGGCAGGTTCTGCCTTATCCAGCGGGTCGCCTCGATGAAGGCGACGCCGTAGCCGGAATGCTCCTCGATGCCGGTGGCGACCGCGAACACGTTGGGATCGAAGATGATGTCTTCCGGCGGGAAGCCCAGCTCCTGCGTGAGGATGCGGTAGGCGCGGGCGCAGATCTGGGTCTTGCGCTCGAAGCTGTCGGCCTGGCCTTCCTCGTCGAACGCCATCACCACCACGGCGGCGCCGTAGCTGCGCACGAGGCGGGCCTTCTCGCGGAAGGCGTCCTCGCCCTCCTTCATGGAGATGGAGTTGACGATGCCCTTGCCCTGCAGGCGCTTCAGCCCCTCCTCGATGATCTCCCACTTGGAACTGTCCACCATCACCGGCACCTTGGCGATGTCCGGCTCGGAGGCGACGAGGTTGAGGAAGGTGATCATGGCCGCCTGACTGTCGAGCAGGCCTTCGTCCATGTTGATGTCGATGACCTGGGCACCGCTCTCCACCTGGTCGCGCGCCACCGCCAGCGCCGCGGGGAAGTCGCCATTGGTGACGAGCTTGCGGAAGCGGGCCGAGCCGGTGACGTTGGTGCGCTCGCCCACGTTCACGAAGGGGATTTCCGGCGTCAGCTCGAACGGCTCCAGCCCCGACAGGCGCAGGCGCGGCGGGATCTCGGGGATGGCCCGCGGCGCCTTGCCCTTCACCGCCTGCGCGATGGCGCGGATGTGCGCCGGCGTGGTGCCGCAGCAGCCGCCGACGATGTTGACGAGGCCGGACGAGGCGAACTCGCCCACCAGTTCCGCCATGGCCTCGGGGCTCTCGTCATAAAGGCCGAACTCGTTGGGCAGGCCGGCATTGGGATAGGCGCAGACCAGGGTGTCCGCCACCCGGCCGATCTCCGCCACATGGGCCCGCATCTCCCTTGCCCCCAGCGCGCAGTTGAGGCCGATGGAGAAGGGCTTGGCGTGCTGCAGCGAGTACCAGAAGGCGGCGGGCGTCTGGCCGGAGAGGGTGCGGCCGGACAGATCGGTGATGGTGCCGGAGATCATCACCGGCAGGCGGATGCCGCGCTCGGCGAACAGCTTCTCGATGGCGAAGACGGCGGCCTTGGCGTTCAGCGTGTCGAAGATGGTCTCGACCAGCAGGATGTCGGCGCCCCCGTCCACGAGGCCCCGCGCCTGCTCGCCATAGGCGAGCGCGAGCTCGTCGAAGGTCACCGCCCGGAAGCCCGGGTCGTTCACGTCCGGCGAGATGGAGGCGGTGCGGTTGGTGGGGCCGAAGGCGCCGGCGACGAAGCGCGGTCGCCCGTCCTCGGCCTGCGCCATGTCGCCAGCCTCGCGGGCGAGGCGGGCGCTCTCGAAGTTGAGCTCGTAGACCAGTTCCTCCATGCCGTAGTCGGCCTGGGCGATGGAAGTGCCGGAGAAGGTGTTGGTCTCCACCATGTCCGCGCCGGCGCGGAAATATTCCAGGTGAATGGCCCGCACCGCGTCCGGCTGGGTGAGGCTCAACAGGTCGTTGTTGCCCTTCACGTCGCGCGGCCAGTCGGCGAAGCGCGCGCCGCGATAGCCGGCCTCGTCGAGCTTGAGGCCCTGGATCATGGTGCCCATGGCGCCGTCCAGCACGAGGATGCGCTCGGCGGCGGCCTGCTTCAGGGCGGAGGTGGTCTTTGTGGGGCTCATGGCTGGGTTTCTCGAAAGGCTGTGCGCCCTCGGCCGGAGGGGCGGGCCGGGCAGCCTGGCGCTGCCCGCGGCGATCGGTCAGGGATTGAGCTTGCGCGGCGTCGGCGGCTTCTTGCCGGCGCCTTTTTCCAGCGCCGCGAGGCGCTTTTCCATGGCATCGAGGCGTTCCTCGACTTCGGCCGCGGCGTAGCGACCGAGCACGCTCTCCCCGTTGATCGCCTGCCGGAGGCTGTCGCGCTTCTTGTCGACACCATCGAAGCGCGGGTCGTGACCCTCCAGCTTCACCCGGACCTCCCGGAGCAGGCTCAGCACCTGGCTCTGCGGTTCCCCTGCCATCGTCGTCTCTCCTCAGACCGCGACCGCCTGCGGCACCCCGTCCGCCTGCGGGCGCAGGCCCAGGAGGTGGCAGATGGCATAAACGAGGTCGGCGCGGTTCAGGGTATAGAAATGGATATCCGTGACGCCGCGATCAACGAGGTCCGTCACCTGTTCGGCCGCCACCGCGGCGGCGATCAACTTGCGGGTCTCGGGATCGTCGTCCAGCCCCTCGAAGCGCCTGAGCAGCCAGGCCGGCACGCTGGCGCCGGTGCGGGTGGCGAAGCTGGAGGCCTGCTTGAAATTGGTCACCGGCAGGATCCCCGGCAGGATGGGGATGTCGATGCCGCGCGCCCGCACCTTGTCGAGGTAGCGGAAATAGACGTCGTTCTCGAAGAAGAACTGGGTGATCGCGCGGGTGGCGCCGGCATCCACCTTGGCCTTGAGCACGTCGATGTCGGCATCGAGGCTGGCGCTTTCGGGGTGCTTCTCCGGATAGGCGGAGACCGACACCTCGAAATCGCCGATGCGCTTGATGCCGGCCACCAGGTCGCTGGCGAAGGCGTAGCCGTCCGGATGCGGCTCGTAGCGGGTGCCGACGCCGGTGACCGGATCGCCCCGCAGGGCGACGATGTGGTTGATGCCGGCCGCCTTGTAGGCGCGCACCACCTCGTCCACCTCGTCCCGGGTCGCGGCGACGCAGGTCAGGTGCGCGGCGGGGGACAGGGCCGTCTCCCGGGCGAGGCGCTCGACGGTGGCGTGGGTGCGCTCGCGGGTCGAGCCGCCGGCGCCGTAGGTGACAGAGACGAAGGACGGCGACAGCGGCGCGAGCCGGCCGACCGACGCCCACAGCGTCTTCTCCATCTCCTCATTCTTCGGCGGGAAGAACTCGAAGGAGACCGACACCGGCGGACGACCCGTCTCCCGGCTGGCGCGCAGCGGGGTCGGCGAGGACGTGATCATCAGGCAATCTCCCTGTCGACAAGGTCGGCCCCGGCCATGAGGACACGCGGGTCCCGCGCCAGCCAGAGCGATACGGTGAGCCCTTCCCCGGGTCCGCCGGCGGGGGTGAGGGTGCGGAACGAGACGAGGTCGAGGCCGGCGTCGGCGAGCCAGCCCTCCACCGTCTCGCGCGGAAAGCCGAGGTGGCGGTGGGCGTGGGCCTCGCGCAGGAATTCGAGGGCATGGGGGGCGAAATCCACCACCAGCAGCCGCCCGCCGGGACGCAGCACCCGCGCTGCCTCCCGCAGGGCCCGGCCGCCGTCGTCCAGATAATGCAGCACCTGGTGGACGATCACCGCGTCGAACGCATCGCGGGGGGCCGGGACCGCGTAGATGTCGCTCTGCCGGAGCAGGCAGTTGCGCACGCCCGCCTGCTCCAGGTTGTTGCGGGCCACGCCCAGCATGTCCGGCGACAGGTCGATGCCCATGCCGCGCTCGATGTCGCCGGCGAACAGCTCCAGCATCCGCCCCGTACCGGTGCCGAGATCGAGCAGGGAGCGGATGGGCGCGCCGCCGAGCGCCTGGCGCATGGCCGCCTCCACCGCCGCCTCGGGCACGTGCAGCCGGCGGATCTCGTCCCACTGCCGGGCATGGGCGGCGAAATAGGACTGCGCCGCGGCCGCCCGCGCCGCGCGGACCGCGTCGAGGCGCGCCCGGTCGCCGGCGAGCACCGGATCGTCGCGGTCGAGCAAGTCGAGCAGCTGCGTCACGATGCCCCCGCCCTCGCCCTCGGAGGCGCGGCGGTAGAACACCCAGCTCGCCTCGCGATGGCGCTCCACCAGCCCCGCCTCGGCGAGCAGCTTGAGGTGCCGGGAGATGCGCGGCTGCGACTGGCCGAGAATGTCGGTGAGGTCGGAGACCGTCAGCTCCGCCTCGGCGAGCACGGCGACGAGCCGCAGGCGCGTGTCCTCGCCCGCCGCCTTGAGGCCCTCAAGGACCGCGGAGAAGGAAAGAGGCTGACCGGCGCGGCGATTAGACATAAGGATATCTTTATATCTTTCTGGCACCCCCATCAAGCCTAAATTCCGGCGGGAGGCGCGGCGTGGCCGGCCGGGTCGATCACGAAGCGCGGCGCGCGGCGCAGTGCCATTGCACGCCGGTGCGCAGGGGAATACACGCTAGTCAGGGTCGCTTGGCGCGCGCCCTTGCAGCGCACGGTGAACCATACTGAAATACCGCTTCGGGGTGCGAAATATTCCGCACACCGTTTCCAATTTCGTCACGTTTCACGGTTAACACCTCAGACATGACCCTGCGCCACACACTTCTCCTCGCCGCCTTCGGGGCATCCGTTCTCACCGCGCCCGCCTTCGGCCAGGGCGCCTACGGCACGAATTACAGCCTGCCCGACAACGGGGCGGACGAGGAGGAGACCGGCACCCTTCCGCCCGGCTCCGTCGGCGGCTATGGCGAGCCGCCGCCCGGCTATTCCGATCCCTATTCCCGCCCGGCCCCGGTTCGTCGCGACCAGGTGGAGCGCACCGACCTCGCGCCGCCGAGCGGCCAGCCCCAGTCGCCCTACCCCCAGTCGACCTACCCCCAGGCGCCCGCCCCACAGGCCACCTATGGCGCACCGGCCCAGTCCGGCTATCCGCAGCCGGTGCAGCCCGGCTATGGGCGCAGCCCCCAGGCCGTCGCGCCGCAGCCGGGCAATCCGCCCGCGCCGGTGCAGCCCTACGGCAACCAGGCCTATGGAAATCAGGGCTACGGCCAGCCGCCGGCGCAGCCCGGCTATGGTCAGTCCGCGCAGCAGCAGCCGCCGGTCTACAGCCAGCCGCCGCAGCAGCCTGGCTATGGCCAGCCGCCCCAGGCGGCCTATGGCGACGCCCCCGCTTATGGCGCCCCGCCCCGCGCCGCGGTGGACCAGGACGCCATCTATGCCAGCATCAACGCCGGCCCGCCGCCGGCCGGCGTCTATGCGCCCAACACCGGCGTCGTGCCCGGCACCACCGAGGCGCCGTCCGGACCGCGCATCGAGAATATCGATCCCACCGAGCCGGTGCCGGAGCGCTTCCGCCGCCAGACCGTGGACTACGTGACCACGCAGCCGGCCGGCACCATCGTCATCGATACGCCCAACACCTACCTGTATTACGTGCTCGGCGGCGGCAAGGCCGTGCGCTACGGCATTGGCGTGGGCCGCGAGGGCTTCACCTGGGCCGGCACCGAGAAGGTCACGGCCAAGAAGGAATGGGCCGACTGGCGCCCGCCGTCGGAAATGATCCAGCGCCAGCCCTATCTGCCGCGCTTCATGGCGGGCGGCCCCGGCAATCCGCTCGGCGCGCGCACCATGTATCTCGGCGGCACGGTCTATCGCATCCACGGCACCAACGAGCCGCAGACCATCGGCAAGTTCGTCTCCTCCGGCTGCTTCCGCATGCTGAATGCGGACGTGGAAGACCTCTACGACCGCGTCAAGGTGGGCACCAAGGTGGTCATCATGCCGAAGGCCAGCAACAGCCCGCAGGCCAATGCGGCCGGCTCCGCGCCGGCGGTCTCCACCGCTTCCGCCGGGCGCTAGGCCGGAACCGACCGAATCAGGCCCGGCGGCGACCCGCCCGCCGGCCGCGAATCACACGAAGCGCCGCCCGCCGCTCCCGGCCGGGCGGCGTTTTCCGTTTGGCGCGGCGTTTCTCGTTTGGCGAGGACAAGCTCCACCCGTGCCGGAGCCAGCCCGCGCCGGGCCGCGCCGTGCATCCGCAATTCCCCGGAGACTGCGGCCCCTTACCGTGCCCCGCGTCTTCGATATGATGCGCGCCTCAGTCCTCATGTCGACTGGAGGGGCCCCATGTCCACGCCTGCCACCGCACCCACGTCCCCCGCATCCGCCGTCGCCGACCAGTTGCACGCCATCCGTGCCAACTGGGGCTGGTTCGTGGTGCTGGGCATCGCCTTTATCCTGCTCGGCTTCGTGGCTCTCGCCCACGTGCTCATCTTCAACATCGCCGCCGTCATCTATGTGGGCGCGTTCGTGCTCGTGGCCGGCGTGGTGCAGGTCATCCACGCCTTCCGCGTGCAGAGCTGGGGCCGCTTCTTCTACTGGCTCCTCGCCGGCCTGCTCTACATCGTGGCCGGCGGGCTCATCATGTACAACCCGCTGCTCGGCGCCGGCGTGCTCACGCTCATGATCGGCGTGGCCCTGGCGGTGGAAGGCATCTTCCGCATCTTCGCCGGCCTCGGCTCGCGCCCCGGCAAGGGGTGGGGCTGGATCGTGGTGTCGGGCATCGTGACGCTGCTGCTCGGCCTCATCATCATCGCCCGCTGGCCGGTGAACTCGGTCTACATCCTCGGCCTGTTCCTCGGCGTGGACCTGGTCGTCAACGGCGTCGGCACGCTGCTCTTCGGCCTCACCCTGCGCGACAAGCAGGGCTGAGGTTCCAAAGCCCCGCCGGCAGGCCGGCGGGGCGAAGGGTCCGCGCGAAAAGTGCCCTCCCGCCCGGCCTCGGCCGGGGGCGTGGCCAGGGACGGGCGGAAGGGCCGCCCCGGGGGGCGCCGGGGCATCGGGGGGCGTCGCGACGCGACGCGTTATTCCGCCGGCTCCGCCGCGCCGGCCGGCAGGTCGTGGTCCTGCGTCACCTTCACCCGGAACCAGGCGGCATAGAGCGCCGGCACCACCAGCAGCGTGAGCACGGTGGCCACCAGCAGGCCGCCCATGATGGTCACGGCCATGGGGCCCCAGAAGGTGCTCTCCGCCAGCGGGATCATGCCCAGCACCGCCGCCAGCGCGGTGAGCACCACCGGCCGCGCCCGGCGCAGGGTGGCGTCCACGATGGCCCGGTGCGGGGTGTGCCCGTCACGGATGTCGTGGTCGATCTGGTCCACGAGAATCACCGTGTTGCGCATGATCATGCCGGCCAGGGCGATGAGCCCCAGCAGCGCCACGAAGCCGAACGGCTTGTGCGCGATGAGCAGCGCCGCCGCCGCCCCGATCAGCCCCAGAGGCGCCGTGGCGAGCACCAGCGCGAGCCGCGAGAAGCTCTGCAGCTGGATCATCAGCAGCGTGAGCATGACGATGATCATCACCGGGAACACCGCCGCCAGCGAGGCATTGGCCTTGGCGCTCTCCTCGATGGAGCCACCGGTCTCAATGCGATAGCCCGGCGGCAGCTCGGCTTTGAGGGCGTCGAGCTTCGGCAGCAGGCGAGTGGTGACGTCGGGCGGCTGGACACCGTCCTTCACGTCCGCCCGCACGGTGAGCACCAGGTCCCGGTCGCGCCGCCACAGGATCGGCTCCTCATGGGCGTAGGCAATGCGCGCCACCTGCCCCAGCGGCACCGCCGCCCCGTTGCGGGTGGTGACGGTGAGCGCCGCCAGGTGCTCCAGGTCCACCCGCTCCTCGGGCACGGCGCGGGCCACCACGTCGATGAGCAGGTTGCCCTCGCGGTGCTGCGTCACCGTATAGCCGGAGAGCAGGGTCTGCAGGGTTTCGGCGAGGTCGCGGGGCGTGGTGCCGATGGCCCGCGCCCGGTCCTGGTCCACCGCCAGCGTGATGGACTTCACCTGCTCGCCCCAGTTCAGGTGCGGATCGATGGTGTCCTTGTCGGCGGCCATCACCACGCGCACCTTCTCGGCGATGTCGCGCACCATCAGGGGATCGGCCCCCACCACGCGGAACTGCACCGGGAAGCCCACCGGCGGGCCGAAGACGAAGCGGTCCACGCGCACCCGCGCCTCGGACAAAACACCCTGCGCCACCGCGGCGTCGAGGCGCGCCTTGAGCCGCTCGCGGCCCTCGATGTCCTTCGCCACGATCACGATCTGCGCGAAATTGGGGTTGGGCAGCACCGGATTGAGGCCGAGCCAGAAGCGCGGCGCGCCGCGGCCCACATAGGTGGTCGCCGTCGCCACGTCGGCATCGTCGCCGATGAGCGCCTCCGCCTTCTTCGCCGTGGCCTCGGTGACGGTGATGGACGTGCCCTCGGGCAGGCGCATTTCCAGGAACAGCTCGGGCCGGGTGGAGGTGGGAAAGAACTGCTGCTGCACGAAGCCGAAGGCGACCACGGCGCCGGCGAACAAGGCCAGCGTCGCCCCGATCACCATGAAGCGGTGGCGCAGGCACGCCTCCAGCACCCGGCGCAGGATGCGATAGAGCCGGCCGTCGTGCATCTCGTGGTGCCCGGCCTTCTTCATGTCGGGCAGCAGCACCGTGCCGAGATAGGGCGTGAAGATCACCGCCACGAACCACGATGCGATCAGGGCGATGCCCACCACCCAGAAGATGCCGCCGGCATATTCGCCGGACGACGACTTGGCGAAGCCCACCGGCAGGAAGCCGGCCGCCGTCACCAGGGTGCCGGTGAGCATGGGGAAGGCGGTGGAGGTCCAGGCGAAGGTGGCCGCGCGCATGCGGTCCCAGCCCTCCTCCATCTTCACCACCATCATCTCGATGGCGATGATGGCGTCGTCCACCAGAAGGCCGAGGGCGATGATGAGCGCGCCGAGGGTGATGCGGTGGAGGTCCATGCCGGACGCGAACATCACCACGAAGACGATGGCGAGCACCAGCGGCACGGAGAGCGCCACCACGATGCCGGTGCGGAACCCCAGCGACAGGAAGCTCACCACCAGCACGATGACGAGGGCCTCGGCGAAGGTCTTGAGGAACTCGCCCACCGATTCGCCGACGATGTGGGGCTGGTCGGCCACCTGCGCCACGTCGATGCCCATCGGCAGCTCGCCGACGGCCTCGCCCATGGCCGCCTTCAGGTCCTTGCCGAGGGTGAGGATGTTGGCGCCCTGGGCCATGGCGACGCCGATGCCGAGGGCGGGATGGCCGTGCTGGCGCACCAGGAAGGCGGGCGGGTCCTCGTAGCCCCGCTTCACCGTGGCGATGTCGCCGAGCCGGACCAGGGAGCCGCCGACCGCCACCGGCACCTCGGCGATGGCCTCGGCGCCGGTGAAGGCGCCGGTGAGGCGCAGGTTGATGCGGTCCGCCCGCGTATCCACCGCGCCGCCGGCCACCACCGCATTCTGCCGGGCGACGCTGTCGAAGATCTGCGCCGGGGTGATGCCGAGGGTGGCGAGCCGCGCGTGGGAGAACTCGATATAGATGCGCTCGGGCCGCTCGCCGATGAGGTCCACCTTCTCCACGTTCGGCACGCGCAGGAGGCGCTGGCGGATGATCTCCGCCTGCCGCTTCAGCTCGGCCGGGGAGGCCCCCTCCCCGCTCAGCATGTAGAGGGCGGAATAGACGTCGCCATATTCGTCGTCGAAGCCGGGCCCGACGACCCCCGCCGGCAGGTCGCCGCGCATGTCGGAGACCTTCTTGCGCACCTGGTACCAGAGGTCCTTCACCTCGCGGGCGGGGGTGGAATCGGCGAGGATCACCTGCACGAAGGACACGCCGGGGCGCGAGTAGCTCTCGATCCGGTCGAGATGCGGCATCGACTGGAGCTTCTTCTCGATGGGATCGGCCACCTGCTCCTGCATCTGCGAGGCGGTGGCGCCCGGCCAGGCCGCCTGCACCACCATCACCTTGATGGTGAAGGAGGGGTCTTCCTGCCGGCCGAGATTGACATAGGCGAAGACGCCCGCCGCCGCGAGGAGGAGGATGGCGAACAGGGTGAGGGTGCGGTGGGTGATGGCCCAGCGCGAGAGGTTGAAGCCCGTGGCCGGAGCCTCGGCCTCGGGAGTGTCGCCGCCGGGGGAGTCCTGCGCGCTCATGGCTGCGTCCCCTTCCGGCCGGACTCGGCGCCGCGCAGGGTCAGCTCGGTGGCGGCGGAGACCTGCGCCGTGCGCACCTTCTGGCCGGGCAGCAGGGTCTGCACCCCCAGGGTCACCACGCTCTCCCCGGGAGCGAGGCCGGCGCTGACCAGCACCGAATCCTCGGTATAGGCGGCGATCTCGACCGGCCGGGCGGCGAGGGTGCGGTCCGGCGCCTCCACCACGAACACCTGCGGGCCGTGGCCGCGGTCGATCACCGCCGACAAAGGCAGGCGGGCCACGTCCCCCGCCGATTTGGGATGCAGGGTCACCGTCGCGGTCATGCCGAGGGCGACGGTCTCGTCGGCGCCCTCCAGGGTGAAGCGGGCGGGATAGGTGCGCGAGGTCGGGTCGGCCTGGGGCGACAGCTCGCGCAGGGTGGCCTTGATGCGCCGGCCGGGCTCCGCCCAGAGGGTGACGAAGGCGTCGGCGGCGCGAGCGTCGGCCAGCGCCGTCTCCGGCAGGGCGACCACCGCCTCCTTCTCGTCGAGGCGGGCGACCCGCACGATGGTCTGGCCGGCCGAGACCACCTGCCCCGGCTCGGTGGAGGTGGCGACCACCACGCCGGCGGCGTCGGAGACGAGGTCGGCATAGGAGAGCCGGTTCTCGGCCAGCTCCAGCGACCTCTTCGCCCGTTCGAGACGGCCCACCGCCTCCTCCCGCGCGAGGGACTTGCGGTCGAGGTCGGCGGTGGAGGCGACGCCCTTGGCGGACAGGGAGCGATAGCGCCCGTCCTCCGCCGTGGTCTGGGCGAGGTTGGCGGTGGCAGCGGCGAACTCGGCCCGGGCGCTCTCCAGCTCCAGCCGCAAATCCTCGGCATCGATGCGGGCGACCACGTCGCCGGGAGCCACGCGATCCCCCACCTCGACCTTGCGCTGCACCACCTTGCCGCCGACGCGGAAGGCGAGATCGATCTCCCGCCGCGCCCGTACCACGCCGACGAAGGTCTTCTGCGTGTCGCGCGGGCGGAGGGCGACCGTCGTCACCTGCACCGGCCGCGCCACCACGGCGGGCGCATCCTGCGGCACCTTCGCCGCGGTTTCCTCGCCGCAGGCGCTCAGCAGGGGCGCGAGCATCGCGAGCGAGGCGGCGATCCATCCCGCGCGCAGGCGGCGCGGCGGCTGGGACGGCAGACAGGGAGCGACGGGGGGCATGGCAGGGTCCTGTCAATTGAGACGTTATGATTCAACGCTGATGAAAATCAATGATCGTCATTTTACCGGCGCACGAAGGCGATCGGATCACTCCGCCGTCAGGCGAAGGGGGTCCGCTCCACCTCGATGCTGCGCAGGATGAACGTCAGGCTGGCTTCGAGGCCGGCCTCCAGATCCTCGTCGATATTCTGGGCCACCATCACCGGATGGCAGAACCGCACACAGGCGCCGAGGATGATCTGGCTGGCCGCCCTCGGGTCATGGGGCACGAAAACGCCGGCTTCGATGCCCTCGGCCAGCACCGTCGCGATCATGGCGCCGATGCGCGCCTTGTGCGCCTCGATAGCGGCCCAATTGTTCTCGATGGCCACCAGCACCATGTCGTGCACGCGCCGCTCCGCGAGGAAGTTTTCCTTGTGGTAGCGCAGGATGGCGAGATAGGCGGCCATGATGCGCTGCTGCGGCGTGCCGTCGGCGGCGATGACCTTGGCGACCACCGCCTCGCTCTCCAGCAGGCAGCGCGTGCAGATGTTGTCGACGATGGCCGTCTTGGACGGGAAGAAGCGGTAGACGTTGGCGGGCGACATGCCGAGCTCGGCGGCGATGTCGGCCACCGCGGTTTTGGCGAAGCCCATGCGGCGGAACAGCTCTTCCGCTGTCCGCGCGATGCGCTCGCGGGTTTCGTCCGCCGTCTCCTTCACCCTGATGTTCACGGGCACTCTCCTTAGAACTGACGAATATCATAAATCGTCAGCCATCTCCTTGAAAGCCATCGGGCGAAAATATTTTCCCCTGTCGGAACGCCGCCCGGTGGCGCGTCCTTGACGCGGGGACCCGTACAGCCAGGGAGCCGAAGAATGGCGCAGAAAGTGCTCGTACTGCTCGGAACCAAGAAGGGTGCGTTCATCCTGGAGAGCGACGCCGGCCGCCGGACCTGGGCGCTGCGCGGCCCCTATTGCGAGACATGGCCCATGAACCATGTGGTCGGCGACGCCACCACCGGCCGCATCTATGCCGGCGGCGGCAATGAATGGTTCGGGCCGGCCGTCTGGCAGTCGGACGATCTCGGCGCCACCTGGACCCATTCGAGCCGCGGCCTCGCCTATGCCGAGGGCGAAACCCCCATCAAGGCGGTCTGGAGCCTTGCCGCGGGCGCCGGCGGAACGGTCCTCGCGGGGGTGGAGCCGGCGGGCCTGTTCCGCTCCGACGACGGCGGCGCGAGCTTCACCCACCTGGACGGGCTGCAGAAGCACCCCTCCCGGCCGGAGTGGAATCCCGGCGGCGCCGGGCTGATCCTCCACTCGCTGGTGCTCGATCCCGAGGATCCCGATGCGGTCTGGGTCGGCATCTCCGCCGCCGGCGTCTTCCACAGCGCCGACGGCGGCCGCACCTGGAGCGCGCGCAACTCCGGTACCCGCGCCGACTACATGCCCGAAGGCCAGAACTATCCCGAGCACGGCCAGTGCGTGCATTGCGTGGTGAAGGCGCCGGGCCTGCGCCATCGCCTGTACCAGCAGAACCATTGCGGCATGTACCGCTCCGACGACGGCGGCCAGACCTGGGCCAGCATCGAGCAGGGCCTGCCCTCGAGCTTCGGCTTTCCCGCCGCCGCCCATCCGCGCGACCCCGAGACGCTCTACCTCGTGCCGCTGAACGGCGACACCGCCGGCCGCTACATGCCGGAGGCGAAGGCGGCGGTCTGGCGCACCCGCGACGGCGGGGCGAGCTGGACCGCCCTGCGCCGCGGGCTGCCGCAGCACAATGCCTACTTCAACGTGCTGCGGCAGGCCATGGCCACCGATCCCATGGAGCCCACCGGGGTGTATTTCGGCACCGGCTCCGGCGAGCTCTATGCCAGCGCCGACGAGGGCGAGAGCTGGACCCGCGTCGCCGAGCACCTGCCCACCATTTCCTCGGTGGAGACCCTCGTGCTGGAGGCGTGAGGCGTGGCTTCCGCACTGCCTTCCCCGCCCCCGGCTCCCGCGCGGGTCCGCCTGCCGGCCCACCTCGCGCGGCTGTTTCCGGACGGCGCGACCTATGTGGAGATCGTCGCGGCGGACGTGGCCGCGCTGATGGACGCGCTCGAGGCCCGCTGGCCTGGCATGCGCGACCGGCTGTGCGACACGACCCCGGCCGTCCGCCGCCACATCAACGTGTTCGTGGCCGGCCGGCGGGCGCGGCTCGACACGCCGCTGGCGCCGGGGGCCGACGTGTTCATCCTCACCGCCATCAGCGGCGGATGAGCATCAGGGCGCGGTGACGAGGCAGCCGGGCGGCAGGGGCAGGCCGCCGAGCCCGGCCACCACGCAGCGGGCGGAGATGAGGTTGCCGCGGGCCAGGCCCTCGGCGCTGGAGCCGGCCGCGTGGGCCGTGGCCACCACGTCCGCCCGCGCCGCCAGCGCCGCCGCCACCGGCAGCAGCGCCGGATCGACCTCGGCCTCGAACACGTCGAGCCCGGCCCCGCCGATCCGCCCCGCATCCAGCGCCGCGAGCAGCGCCTTGTCGTCGATGAGCCCGCCCCGCGAAGTGTTCACCACGATCGCCCCCCGCTTCATGGCCGCGAGGGCCGCCGCGTCGATGATGTGGCGGGTCTCCGGCGCGAGCGGCGCATGCAGGCTCACCACCTCGCTCTCGGCGATGAGCTCCGGCAGCGGCACGTAGCTGACGAAGGGGAAGTCGGGGTCCGGGGTGCGGGTGGCCACCAGCACCTTCACCCCGAAGCCGTGCAGGCGGTGCGCCACCGCCCGGCCGATGCGCCCGAGGCCGACGAGGCCCACGGTCTTGCCGGTGAGGTCGAAGCCGCTCACCGCCCGCCAGTCCCCGGCGGCGATGGCGGCGCCGCTTTCCTTCAAGCGGCGCAGCACCGCGAGGATCAGGGCGAGGGTGTGATCGGCCACGGCGGCGTCGTTGGCCCCCGCCGCGATGGTGACCATGCGCCCGAGGTCCCGCGCCGCCGCCACGTCCACCCGGTCATGGCCGACGCCGCGCCGCGCGATCACCTTCAACTGCGGGTGCGCCGCAAGGATGTCCCGCGTCACCGCCCGCTGACCGACGATCCAGCCCTCGGCGCCCGCCAGCAGGCTGTTGAGATCGGCGTCGGGAATGTGCGTGTCCAGGGCGTCCGGCGGGAGGCCGGACGGCACGGCCACGCACCCGTGCTCCGCCAGATAGCGGGCGGCGGCGGCGTCGAAAAGGCGGGTGGTGATGAGAACCTTGCGGGGAGACGGGGCCAAGGCGGAAACCTTCCTGCGGCGTGCGGGGGGCGGCAGGCCTGCGGGATGCCGCACCGCCTGCGCAAGGCCCCCTCCTCCCGCGCCTTCCGCCGAAGATCAAGCCCCCGGCATGCAGACGGCGGCACCCTTGGGCGCCGCCGGTGGAGGGGCGGAGGATGCTCCGCCCGCCCGATCGCCGGAGCGATCGTCAGATCACCGTCACTCGGGCGATCCTCGGATCGCCGTCATGGGGAGGCGCCATGCGGGACGCCTCAGGCCGGGACGCCTCAGGCCGCTTTGGCCGCCTCGGCGGGCCCCTCGATGGTCTTCGGGGCCTCTCCGGCGGACGTGGTGGCGATCTTGATCGCGCGCGGCTTCTTGGTCTCGGGAATGTTGCGCACGAGATCCACGTGCAGCAGCCCGTTCTCAAGAACCGCGCCCTTCACCTCCACATGGTCGGCGAGCTGGAAGCGTCGCTCGAAGGCGCGCGCCGCGATGCCACGATAGAGCATCTGCCCGGCCTCGGAGGCCTCGGCCGTCTTCTTCTCGCCCTTGAGGGTGAGGGTGTTTTCCTTCACCTCGATGCTGAGCTCGGCATCGGTGAAGCCCGCCACGGCAACGGTGATGCGGTAGGCGTTCTCGCCGGTCCGCTCGATGTTGTAGGGCGGGTAGGTGGGAGCCGCATCGACTCCACCCACGGAATCGAGCAGCGAAAACAGCCGGTCGAAGCCAACGGTGTTGCGATACAGCGGAGCAAGGTCAAACGTACGCATGGCATATCCTCCTTTGAAGCGACATGCAGAACCCGCCTGAAGCCGGGTCCGGATCTGGCGCCGCCACGAGTGCCCGGCGCCACCTTCGATGTGGGAAGGTCCCTTCGGGGCGTCAAGGGCGGCGCCCGCCGCTTTCCTGAACACGGGATGAACGCTGGTGTCGGGCTGTGTTCAAGCGCGGCTCCTACACTTTGCCGAACCAAGCACGCTCCATCCGCCGATGTGGCGGGGAGGGAGGGAGCCAGGCGATGCGGGTCGCTGCGGCAGCCGTTTCGGTGATCGTCGGGATGACGCTGCTCGGGCCGTCGCCGTTCGGCACCGGGTTGTTCACGCCGGGGAGCGGCGGGCGCCCCTTCGCCGCCGCCGAGATGAGCCCGGGCCGCATCCGCGTCGCCGACGACACCGGACCGACCCCGCCCCCCTCCGCCCTCACCCTGAGCCGGCCCGACCCCTACAAGCCCTACCAGAGCCAGCCGCCGGCCCGCGCGCCCCTTGGCCCGGCCGAGGTGGAAGCGACCCTGAAGGCCCGCGGCTTCGTCGACGTGAGCGACGTGCGCCAGCGCGGGCGCACCTTCCTCGCCGAGGCCACCGGCCCGCGCGGCGAGCGGGTCCGCCTCGTGGTGGATGCGGCGAGCGGGGAGATCAGCGGCATGCAGGTGATCGGCTTCGGCCGGCGGCGCTGAGCGCGAACGGCCCGGCAACACGGAGCGCCCCGCTCACCCCGCGATTGTGGAGGGTGCGGCGAGCGTGTAACCCTCCCGACCTCCCGCCCTGTCCGCCGCACGAGCCGTCATGACCCTGTTCGCCCTTCCAAGCCATCCGGTGCCCGACGGCTGCGTCGCCGGCGAGGTCGTCGCCGCCGACGGGGTGCGGCTGCGATTCGCCCGGTGGACGCCGGACGGCGCGGCGAAGGGCACGGTCGCCCTCTTCGGCGGCCGCGCCGAGTTCATCGAGAAGTATTTCGAGGTGGTGCGCGAGCTGCGCTCGCGGGGCTTCGCCGTGGCCATGCTGGACTGGCGCGGCCAGGGCGGCTCCCAGCGCCTCCTGCGCAACCGTCTGAAGGGGCACGTGGCCCGCTTCTCGGACTACCAGCTGGACCTTGAGGCCTTCGCCCGCGAGGTGCTGCTGCCCGATTGCCCGCCGCCGCATTTCGCGCTCGCCCATTCCATGGGGGGCACCATTCTGTTGCAATCGGTGCTGGAGGGCCAGCGCTGGTTCGATCGCATGGTGCTGAGCGCGCCCATGCTCGATCTCGCGGTGGTGCCGCTGCAGGCCATCGTGCAGCCGGCGGCGACCCTGCTGGCGCATGTGGGCTTCGCCCGCGCCTATGTGCCGGGCGGGCGCGGCCGGCCGCTCTCGCGCCTGCGCTTCGAGGGCAATCCGTGCACCTCGGACCGGCGGCGGTTCGAGCGGACGCAGGAGCTGGTGCGCGCCAATCCCGCCCTCGACCTCGGCGCCCCCACCATCGGCTGGCTCTCGGCCGCCTATGCGGCCATGGCCGAGCTGACGCATCCGGACACCATCAGTCGCATCCGCCAGCCCTTGCTCATCATCGCCGCGGGGGGCGACCGGCTGGTGTCCAACAGCGCCATCGAGCACTTCTCGGCCCGGCTCATCGCCGGCGCCCACGTGGTGGTGTCGGCGAGCCGCCACGAGCTGATGATGGAGAAGGACATCTTCCGCGCCCAGTTCTGGGCCGCGTTCGACGCCTTCGTTCCGGGAACGCCGATCCTCTAGGAGCCTCTTCGAGCGAAGGAGAGACCGGCTTCCGCGCAGAAAACGCGTCTACGCGATCACTTGGATCATTTCCCCGCTTCCGTGAAACGGGGAAATGATCCAGGCCCCGCCGTTCACGCGGTGAGCTGGCGCAGCGCCGCCTCGTGCACCTTGCGGCTGCCGGCCGCCACCACGCGCCCGCCGGCCACCGGCGAGCCGCCTTCCCAGTTGGTGACCACGCCGCCCGCTCCCTCGATGATGGGCACGAGGGCGATCACGTCGTGGTCCTGCAACTCGGTCTCGATCACCAGGTCCACCAGGCCCGCCGCCACCATGCAGTAGGCATAGCAGTCACCGCCATAGCGCGAGAGCTTCGCCCGCTCCTCCACCAAGCTGAAGGCGGCACGGTCCTCGGCATTCATCAGGCGCGGGCTGGTGGTGAAGAGGATGGCGTCCTCGATGCGCCCGCAGTCGCGCGCCTTCAGCAGCCGCTCCCCGGCCGGCCCGAGATAGCGCGACACGCCGCCGTCGCCGAAGAAGCGCTCGCCGATGAAGGGCTGATGCATCATGCCGTAGACCGGGTCCCCCTCCTTCAGCAGGCCGATCAGCGTGCCCCATGCAGGCAGGCCGGCGATGAAGGATTTGGTCCCGTCGATGGGGTCGAGGGCCCACACATAGGGCGCCTCGGTGGCCACGTTGTCGAATTCCTCGCCGATGATACCGTGGGCAGGAAAGGTCTCGCGAATGAGCCGCCGCATGGCCTGCTCGCCGGCGCGGTCCGCCTCGGTCACCGGATCAAAGGCGCGGCCCCGGCTCTTGTCGTCCACCCCGAGCGCGGTGCGGAAAAACGGCAGGATGGCTTCGCCGGAGACGGTCGCGAGGTTATGGACGAAGGCGTCGAAATCGACGGCGGTCATGGCAGCTCCGCAGGATGAAGCGGGCGCCGGCCGCTGGTCGCTCGACCGCGCCGCGCCCCCTCGGGATCGGGCCGGCAGGAAAGCGCGCAGGCCGCCGGCTGCCAAGGGAAAAGATGAGAAATCCGAGGTGCGCGCCGGCGCGCACGGCCAGGACGCGGGGCGTCGGCTGCGCTGGCGTCCTGTGGTGCAACGGCGCGGGAAGATCGCGCAACGAATAAGCAGGCCGGCCGGAAGCGCTTGCGTGCAAAAGGTTTTAAATCCGCCTCGCTGCCCAAACTATCGGCCGGGGCGGATCTTGAAGCCGACCATGGATCCGCGCATATTGATGCAGCGCGGCAGTGCTTGTTGCAGTGCCGCTGCCCTCCTTGGGCGTTTCCTCCCTAGACTTGGGCCGCTCCACCTACGCGAGCGGCCCCTTTCTTTTTGGGCTGCCCCGCTCCGGCCTGATCCCGGCGCGCACGCCTTCCGCCCCCCCCGCACTGCACACGCGCCACCTCGCCAAGGTCACACCCGGCCGAGATCGCGTCTGGTCCAGATCACAACCGCGCCTGTTCGCCGTTGCACGCAAAGGCGCGCGGCGGTTCTGCGAGGGCATGAAGCTGCAAGGGCCGTGAAGCTAGCGCCATGCCGGGCCGATCCCCGCGCGACGGCAGGCCACCGCGCAACCGCTGGAGCGCCCGCGTGGGCCACGCAGATTCCGCCCGACCGAAGCCGAGTCGCAGGACGATGATGAAACAGACGGGGTCGGCTCAAGCCGGACCAGCGCGCGGCGCATCCCACGGCGGCGAGAAAAGTCATTTAAAATCAATGGGACGCCCTGGTATACCAGACTGCGACAAACCGGCACTTGATTTCTGGCAGCGCACTAGGCTATTTGTGCATTGCGACATGGCGATTGGCGTCGCTGTGTCGCTGCCCTCCTTGGGCGTTTCCTCCCTAGACTTGGGCCGTTCGCTAACGCGGACGGCCCCTTTCTTTTTGGGCCCGGCTCACTGCGGAGCCTTACACGCTGAAGCCATATGCCGGACGGGTTTTCCGCGTTCGCCATTGCCTTTCCGCTGCCCTGGCCGGCGCAGACGGACCAATCCCCACCATTGACACCACCCCCACCGCCTTCCTTGCCAGGGGCCAGGCAGGCGGTGCGGAAGCGTGTGTTACAGGCGCGTCATGGAAGCGCGGAACGACTCCTAATCCTGCCATTCGAAAAACGCAAGGCACCACCCGGATTTTTGCAGGGCTCCGTCATTCAGCTGCCGCACGCGGCGGCGCTATGCCCTCGGCGACGGCCGAGAACAGGGCCGGCATGAGGCCGGCGAGGTCCGCCTTTACCTGCGAGAAACCCGCATTCCGCTCATAGGCCGCCTCGTCCATGTAGAGGCTGCGGTTCAGCTCGATCTGCACCGCATGCAGGCCGGCGGAGGGGTTGCCGTAATGCTCGGTGATATAGCCGCCGGCATAGGGCTTGTTGCGCACCACCCGGTAGCCGCGGGCGATGAGCGCCGTCTCGATGGCCTCGGTCACCACCTCGCTGCAGCTCGTGCCGTAGCGGTCGCCGATGACGAAGTCGGCGCGGGCCATGTCGTCGCGGGTGGACGTGGACGGCATGGAATGGCAGTCCACCAGCACCGCCAGCCCCCATTGGCGCTGGGCGCGGGCGATGAGGCGGCGCAGCGCCTGATGGTAGGGCTTGTAATAGGTCTCGATGCGCTCCAGCGCCTCGCTCACCGCCAGACGGCGCGGATAGATCTCCTGGGCATCGCCCACCACGCGGGCGATGGTGCCGAGGCCGCCGGACACGCGGATCGACCGGGTATTGGCGAACGGCGGCAGCCGCCCCTCGAACATGCGCGGGTCGAGCTCGTAGGGCTCGCGGTTGAGGTCGAGGAAAGAGCGCGGGAACAGCGCCCGCATCAGCGGTGCCCCGACCGTCACCGCGTCGGCGAACAGCTCGTCCACAAAGGTGTCTTCGGAGCGCCGCAGGGTGGGAAAGTCGAGCCGCGTCTGCGCCACGAAGCTGCGGGGATAGATGCGCCCGGAGTGCGGCGAGTTGAACACGAAGGGCGCCGTGCACTGGGCAGGGGCGATCACCTCGAAGGCGGGTTCTATGGCATCTGCGAGGCAAGCGGTCATCTAGAACCCAATACCTTGGCGTCATTCCAGAAATCAAATCGGCCCCGCCCATCATGGCCGGCGGGGCGCATCCTTGTGAAGCCTTGGCGCGGCCTTCACTTCGAATTTACCCGATTGGGTCAGACAAGTCATATCACCCTCGGCCCCGACCCGGGACCGGCCTGGGACCGACCGCACACGACATCAGGGGAAGAGGCGTGCCCAAGATTCTGCTCGCCGAAGACGACAACGACATGCGCCGCTTTCTCGTCAAGGCGCTGCAGAACGCAGGCTATGCGGTGGCCTCCTGCGACAACGGCCGCTCCGCCTACGAGCGCATGCGCGAGGAACCGTTCGAGCTGCTGCTCACCGACATCGTGATGCCGGAGATGGACGGCATCGAGCTGGCGCGCCGCGCCACCGAGCTCGATCCGGACCTGAAGGTGATGTTCATCACCGGCTTCGCCGCGGTCGCGCTCAATTCCGACGGCGAGGCGCCGAGCGAGGCGAAGGTGCTCTCCAAGCCCTTCCACCTGCGCGACCTCGTGGCCGAAGTCGGAAAGATGTTGGCGGCCGCATGATCATCGCCCACCCGTCTTGCCTCCGGCAATTCGAGCCGATATAGAGGCGCTTCCTGCGAGGGGGCGCGTAGCTCAGCGGGAGAGCACTACGTTGACATCGTAGGGGTCACAGGTTCGATCCCTGTCGCGCCCACCATCCCTCACCCATCACGGCATTCCGACGGCGTTCACGGCGCGGCCGCCAGCCGGCGGCAGTTCCGGCCCGGCAGCCATCCGGCGGACCCACGCAGCCGTAGGAGTCGCGCCGGCATCGGCCCCGCCGCATTGACGCGGACGCGGGCAGAGGCCATCTCGCCGGCAACCAGGTGAGGCGCCGATGAGCGATCAGGTCCCCGCGTTTTCCCCCGATGCCACCCACCTGCCGCCGGACCATCCGAAGGTGGCGTTCGGGCGCATCGGGGTGCTCATCGTCAATCTCGGCACGCCGGAGGGCACGGACTACTGGTCCATGCGCGCCTACCTCAAGGAATTCCTCTCCGACCGGCGGGTGATCGAGGTGAACCGGGTGCTGTGGTGGTTCATCCTCAACGCCATCATCCTCACCAGGCGCCCCGGCCCCAAGGGCCGCGACTATGCCAGCATCTGGAACACGCAGCGCGACGAGGGGCCGCTCAAGACCATCACCCGCGACCAGGCATCGAGGCTCGCGGCGCATTTCGCCGGGGTCGATGGGCGCATCGCGGTGGATTTCGCCATGCGCTACGGCAAGCCGCCCATCGCCGAAAAGCTCGCCGCCCTCCAGGCGCAGGGGTGCGAGCGCATCCTCCTGGTGCCGCTCTATCCGCAATATTCCGCCGCCACCTCGGCCACCGTGTGCGACAAGGCGTTCGATGCGTTGAAAGCCATGCGCTGGCAGCCGACCCTGCGCGTCGCCCCGCCCTGGCACGACGATCCGGTCTATATCGATGCGCTCGCGGCGAGCCTTCAGCGCCACCTCGCCGCGCTCGATTTCGAGCCGGAGGTGATTCTCGCCTCCTTCCACGGCGTGCCGAAATCCTATCTCCTGAAGGGCGATCCCTATCACTGCCAGTGCGTGAAGACCGCCCGCCTGCTGCGCGCGCGCCTGGGCCTGGACGAGACCCGCCTCAAGCTCACCTTCCAGTCGCGCTTCGGCCGCGAGGAATGGCTCCAGCCTTATACGGACATGACGGTGAAGGCGCTCGCCGAGAGCGGGGTGAAGCGGCTCGCGGTGTTCAACCCCGGCTTCGTCGCCGACTGCCTGGAGACGCTGGAGGAGATCGGCGTGGAGAACCGCGAGATCTTCCTGCACCACGGCGGCACCCATTTCGCCGCCATCCCCTGCCTCAACGCGGACGATGACGGCATGCGGGTACTGGCCAACGTGGTGGAGCGGGAGCTGAAGGGGTGGGTGGGGTAAGACGGAGAGCAGCCCCCCTTTCGCCCGATCTCCCGCCTGCGATAGGGAACCCAGAGCGCTCGGCCACCCGCCAACCTCAAGTCCCGCCGCCCGACGGACATCGAAACGCTTGAATGGTGTACACTTTATTTGTACACTTCACCCATTGCCCGGTAATGGGGGCGCGATCCCGTGATCGAGTTCAGGAGACGCGATGGAGATGCACTCAGTCAATAATGGGACTTCAAAACCATGGACTTCGAGTGGGATAAACCAAGCGCCGGGCGGTCATCCAGAAACACGCGGTCGATTTCGTATACGCTGCGCTGATTTTCGATGGATATACACTAACGTGGATAGATGACCGCAAAGATTACGGTGAAGAGCGAAAAATCTCCATCGGCTTGATTGATGAAGAGTGTTTCGTCGTTGTGTAGACAGAGCGAGAGGGCCAAATCCGCCTCATCTCCGCCTGGAAGGGAGGTCGCAATGAGCGATCCGCATATCAAGCGAGCCTCGCTCGCCGAAATCCGGAAAATGAAGGAGAAGGTTGAGCTCTTCCACGACCCGAACGCCCCCGAGGGTGAAAGCCTCGGCCCCGATTTCTGGGCCGGCGCCACGCTCGAAGCGCCGAAGAAGCCGCGTTCCGTCCATCTGAAGCTCGATCCGGACGTGTTCGACTTCTTCTTTGAGGAAGCCAAGGGCAAGGGCCACCTCACCCGGATGCAGAACGTGCTCAAGGCCTATGTGAACGCCAAAACGGCCAAGCGGCGGGCCTGAAGCCTCACTCCCCCGCCGGCTCCACCTTGCCGGCTTCCCAGCCGAGGATGGCGCGCTTGCGGGTGAGGCCCCAGTGGTAGCCGGTGAGGTCGCCGCTCTTGCCGAGCACGCGGTGGCACGGCACCACGAAGGAGATGGGGTTCTTGCCCACCGCCGCCCCCACCGCCCGCGCCGCCTTCGGCCGCCCCACATGCTCGGCGATGGTGGAATAGGTGGTGGCCCGGCCCATGGGAATGCGCATCAGCGTCTCCCAGACCCGAATCTCGAAATCGGTGCCGATGAAGACGATGCGCAGCGGCTGGTCGTCGCGCCAGGAGGCGGGATCGAAGATCCGCGCCACCAGCGGCGCCGTCGCCGAGGGGTCTTCCACATAGGTGGCGTTCGGCCAGCGGCGGCGCATGTCGTCGAGGGCCGCCGACTCCTCGCCGCGATCAGCGAAGGCGAGGCCGCACAGGCCGCGCGGCGTCGACATGGCCAGCGCCAGCCCGAAGGGCGAAGGGTGGAAGCCGAAGCGGATCACCAGCCCCGCCCCGCCGGTCTTCCACTCGCCCGGCGACATGGCCTCGTGCACCACGAACAGGTCGTGCAGCCGTCCCGGCCCCGAAAGCCCCAGCTCCAGCGCGGCGTCCAGCACGTTGGGGCATTCGGCGACGATGCGCCAGGCGCGGTCCAGCGTCACCGCCTGGAGAAAGGCCTTGGGGGTGAGCCCGCACCAGCGGCGGAAGAGATCGGTGAGGGCACGCGCGGAGACGCCGGCGGCGCCGGCGATCGCCTCCACCTCCGGCTGCTGCCGCACATGCAGGGAGATGTACTCCACCGCGCGGCGCACCACCTCGTAGTCGCAGGCGGCGATGGCGAGGGGGGTCGCCGGGGTCGCCGTCACGAGGCGGCCCGGCGAGGGCAGGACGAGGTCGGGGGCATCGAGCGCCAGCACGGGGCATCTCCTGGGAAAAGCGAGCGTGGCCCATCAGACCAGAGCCGGCAAGGCCGGCCCACCCGATTTCGCCGCCCCGCAGCGCCCACCCCGCTCACGCCGGGTTGCGCTTCACCGTCAGCGCCGCGAAGCCCTGCTGCGCGGCCATGGACTGGATGCGGTTGATGTTCACGTGTCGGGGCTGGGTGCAGGCGAAGAAGACCTGCTCCGCGATGTCCTCCCCGGTCATGGCGTCGACGCCGGTGTAGATCTTCTCCGCCCTCGACTGGTCGCCGGCGAAGCGCACCACGGAGAACTCCGTCTCGGTGAGGCCCGGCTCGATGTTGGTGACGCGCACGCCGCTACCGGACAGATCCGCCCAGACGTTGAGCGAGAACTGCTTCACGAATGCCTTGGTGGCGCCGTAGACGTTGGCGCCGGGATAGGCAAAGTCGCCCGCCACCGACCCGGTGAAAACCAGGTGTCCCTGCTTGCGCGCCACCATGGCGGGCAGGGTCGCCCGCACCGTGTAGAGCATGCCGGTGATGTTGGTCTCCACCATGGTCCTCCAGTCATCGAGGTCGGCCTCGTGGGTCGGCTCCAGGCCAAGGGCGAGGCCGGCATTGGCGAACACCACATTGTACGCATCGAAAGGCGCCGGCAGGCTCGCGATGGCGGCGAAGGTCGCGGCCTCGTCGCGCACGTCGAACTCCAGCGGCAGGATGAGATCGCCGAACTCCGCCGTCAGCGCCGCCAGCCGCTCCGCCCGGCGGCCCACCGCCACCACGCGCGCGCCGGCCGAGGCGAACCGGCGCGCCGTCGCGGCGCCGATGCCGGAGGTCGCGCCGGTGATGAGGACGGTCAGCGTGCGGGGGTCGAGCATGCTCATGGGCGTAACTCCGGCAATGGGGCCCGGCGGGGATTGGGGAGAGGGTCGGAAATACCGCACGTGCTGATAAACCGCCTTAACCATCGCGTCCATCCGCCACCCTGATGCGGTAATTTAGTAAGGTCGCGGCCTTGGTCCTGCCATGTTCTGCCGAAAGGGTGCGGTTTCGCGCAGCCGGCAACGGAGTCCACCTTCGGTGCCGCCTTGCGTTCCGAACGTTGATGGCGCGCTCCTTCGACCGCCCGGTGGCGGTCGTCGAGGAGAGGCGCTAGGGTTTGCGGGCACGTCCGGAGAGCGTTGGATGAAGGTGGTTCTGGTTTCGGCGGGGCTGGCGCTCGCCCTTTGCGGCTGCAGCACCGAGCTCGACGGTTTCGGGGCGAAACCGTCCGCCGTCGCGGGCAACCGCGTGCTCGCCGCGCCCACCGGCGCGGTCGAGAGCGCGCCTGCGCCCGAAAACGTGTCCACCGCGACCGCCGAGACCGCCACCGGCGCCATCACCCCCCGCACCGCCGCCAACAACGTTCCGCTCACGCCGCCGACCGCCAATCCCGGCGGCAATGCCTATGCCCCGAGCGCGGCGCAGGGCCAATTGTCCGGCGCCTGGAGCTTCTCCTGGGACAGCGGGCGCAACGTCTGCCCGGTGCGCCTCGGCACCGACCGCGGCCTCAGCGGCCTCTCCGCCCAGGCGGACGTTTCCTGCCCCAGCGAGATCTTCATGACCAAGGGCTGGGACATGATGGGCTCCGACATCGTGCTGCAGAACCATCAGGGCAAGGTCACGGCGCGCCTTCAGCCCTCCGGGCCGAACCGTTATGTAGGCGTGATCGCCGACACCGGCCAGCAGGTCGCCCTCAGCCGCTGACGCCCGGCCTCTCCCGCCCCCTCCCCCTTCAGCCGTCCACGAGGGCGCCGCCGGTCGCGCCGAACCGCTCCTCGAACACGAGGTCGGCGAGCGCCAGCCGCTGGCGCCAGCCGGCCCGCTCAAGGTCCGGCGTCGCCTCGAAATGATCGATGTAGCCGATGCACAGCAGCGCCACCGGCACGATGTGGGCAGGAATGCCGAGAATGGCATGCAGGTCGGCGAGGGAGAGGATGGACACCCACCCCACCCCCAGATTCTCCGCCCGCGCGGCCAGCCAGATGTTCTGCACGGCGCAGACGGTGGAATAGATGTCCATCTCCTGCTGGTGCGTGCGCCCGAGCACCACCGGCCCGGCGCGGTCGCGCTCGCAGGTCACGCACAGGAGGATCGGCGCCTCGCGAATGCCCTCGAGCTTGAGCGACCGGTAGAGCGTCGCCCGCTCCGCCTCGAACATGGCCGCCGCCTCCGCATTGGCGCGGGTGAAGGCGGCGTGAAGCGCTTCCTTGGTCGCCGCGCTGCGGATGACGATGAAGTTCCACGGCTGCAGGAAGCCCACGGACGGCGCGGCATGGCCGGCGCCGAGCACGCGGGCGAGCACGTCGTCGGGCACGGGATCTGGCCGGAAATTGCGGCGCACGTCGCGCCGCTCGGCGATGCAGCGGTAGACGGCGGCGCGCTCGTCCGGGGAGAAACCGTCGTCCCGCGTCATGTGAGCGCCCTCCCGGCTGTTTCGCGCATTCGGCGGCAAGGACGCAGGCAGGTCAAGGGCGGAACGGGGGAAGACGCAGCGCAAGGGTAAAGGCAAAGGCAAGGCCGATATCCGGGCCATGGCTCCTCGGCGCCGTCGGGGGCGCGCAGGTTCTCAAAAGCCACGCGGAGCGCCAGAGCCGGACCCGCTCACATCGAAACGCGCGGGGCGATTCTATGTGAGCGGTAACCTTGCTTCTTTTCAAGAGCTTGAATGGCGCATCCCCGATCGGATGGAACAGTTTCTGGTTCCCTCCGATCGGATCGCGCTCTAGAATGCGCGCGTCGCGCCCGCCGGCCCCGGCGCGGTCGCTCCCCACCTCAGAGCCACCCACCTGAGAGCCACCCACCGCAGAGCCACGGACGGATTTCACCCGCTTCAGCCCCACCCCTCCCGCCACGGCGAGGGGCCCCTGACGCAAGGCCGCTGCGTCCCCCGCGGCGACATCCGCGCCGGCCGGCTTTGCCATCGTTGCCCTGCCAGCCCTGCCCAAGGAGACATCATGTATCCCAACGTCCAGCTTCACATCGACGGCGTCTGGCGCGACGCCGAGGGCGGGCGCCGCATTCCGGTCCTCAACCCGGCCACCGAGGAGGAGATCGGCTCCGTCGCCCATGCCTGCGTCGCCGACCTGGACGAAGCGCTCGCCGCCTCCCAGCGCGGCTTCGAGGTGTGGCGCAAGGTCTCCGCCTTCGACCGCTCCAAGCTCATGCGCAAGGCCGCCGACCTCCTGCGCGAACGCGCCGGTTCCATCGCCCGCCTGATGACGCTGGAGCAGGGCAAGCCGCTCGCCGAGGCGCGCATGGAGACGCTGGCGGCGGCCGACGTCATCGACTGGTTCGCCGAGGAAGCGCGCCGCGCCTATGGCCGGGTCATCCCCGCCCGCGCGCAGGGCGTGTACCAGCTGGTGGTGCAGGAGCCGGTGGGACCGGTGGCGGCGTTCACCCCCTGGAACTTCCCCATCAACCAGGTGGTGCGCAAGCTCTCCGCCGCGCTGGCGGCGGGCTGCTCCATCATCGTCAAGGCGCCGGAGGAAACCCCCGCCTCCCCGGCCGAGCTGATCCGCGCCTTCGTGGATGCCGGCGTGCCCAAGGGCGTCATCGCCCTCGTCTACGGCGTTCCGGCGGAGATCAGCGCATATCTCATCGCCCACCCGGTCATCCGCAAGATCACCTTCACCGGCTCCACCCCGGTGGGCAAGCAGCTGGCGGCGCTGGCCGGCGCGCACATGAAGCGCGTCACCATGGAGCTCGGCGGCCACTCGCCGGTGATCGTCTTCGACGATGCCGACGTGACGGCGGCGGCCCGGCAGATCGCGACCGCCAAGTTCCGCAACGCCGGCCAGGTGTGCGTCTCGCCCACGCGCTATCTGGTGCAGGAGAAGGTGTATGAGGAGTTCGTCGACGCCTTCGTCACCGTCGCCAAGGCGGTGAAGGTGGGCAACGGCCTCGACCAGGGCACCACCATGGGCCCGCTCGCCAACGAGCGCCGCATCCCGGCCATGGAGGCGCTCATCGCCGACGCCCGGCAGAAAGGCGCGGACGTGGCGACCGGCGGCGCCCGCATCGGTAACAAGGGCTATTTCTTCGAGCCCACCGTGGTCACCGGCGTCACCCGCGAGATGCGGATGATGAACGAGGAGCCGTTCGGCCCGCTGGCCATGATGCTGCCCTTCTCCGACTTCGACGAGGCCATCACCGAAGCGAACCGCCTGCCCTACGGCCTCGCCTCCTACGCCTATACGCGCTCGGCCAAGACGGCGAACGCGGTGGCGTCGGAAATCCAGGCGGGCATGATGACCATCAACCACCTGGGCCTGGCCCTGCCGGAGGTTCCGTTCGGCGGCGTGAGGGATTCGGGCTACGGCTCCGAGGGCGGATCCGAGGCGATCCAGGCCTATCTCAACCCGAAGTTCGTGTCCCAGGCCGGCGTCTGACGCACGCGAAAGCGATCCGCCCGGGGATCAGCCCCGGGCGGGCGCCCCAGGGCGGATCGACATTCAGATCGACCGGCGCCCTCCCCTCACCACCGTCATAGCCGGGCTTGCCCCGGCCATGACGGTGGCCGAAGAAATACGCCGCTACTGAATGTCGATCGCTCCTAATGGCCGAGGACGCGCAGCTGCTTCAGGATGTCCTCGGTGCGGCGCGGCATCTGGAATCCGGATGCCGGCTTGGCCTGCCATGGCCGGTCGGCGCAGGGGCTGGCATCGTTCAGCCGCTCCGCCTCCGCCCGCGCCACCGCCTCGCTGGCGAAGCGCCGCGCCTCGTGGGGAAAGAACGCCCCTCCCGGCAGGATGAGCGCGACGCCGTCCTCGGTCTCCATGGTCGTCTCACCGCCATCGAAGAACAGCCAGCCACACGGCGCCGCCGGCACCACGCGCGCCACCACATGGGCCGTGGCCGGGGAGATACGCTGCTGACTGGCCTTCTGGCCGTGGAAATCGAAACCGAACATCACCTGACAACCCTTGCTCGCACGCGCCGGAAGCTCTCAAGGGGAGAATGCCGCCGGAGGCCGAGCGTTCCCGCGTCCGATTTCATATGTGATTACAATTCATTGATTCCGCGCGTCCGGCGCGGTCGGCGTGTTCCCGGCCGGACCTGGACGATCTTTCGAAACGGCGCCCGGACGCCGCGCCTCGGTCAGTAGCTGACGGCGGCAAGGTACAGCCCCGCGGCCGGCGCCATGGGGCCGCAGCGGGAACGGTCGGCGGCCTTCAGCGCCGCCTCCAGGTCGTCGGCGCTCCAGCGCCCCTCCCCCACCCGCATCAGCGAGCCCACCATGGAACGCACCTGATGGTGCAGGAACGAGCGGGCGGAGGTGACGATGTGGATCTGATCGCCGTCGCGGGAGACATCGAGCTGGTCCAGGGTCTTCACCGGCGATGCCGCCTGGCATTCCGCCGCCCGGAAGGTGGAGAAATCGTGCCGCCCCAGCAGGCGCTGGGCCGCGACATGCATGGCCTGCGCATCAAGCGCCTGCGGGATGCGCCAGGCCCGGTCGCGGTCGAGGGCGAGGTCCGGCCGGCGATTGACGATGCGATAGAGATAGTGCCGCCGGGTAGCGGAGAAGCGGGCGTCGAAGCTGGCCGGCACCTCCTCCGCCGCCAGCACGGCGACCGGATGGGGGCGCAGCTGGGCGGTCATGGCGTCGCGCACGGTGTCGGAGCGCCAGGACCGGGAGAGATCCACATGGGCCACCTGCCCGGTGGCATGTACCCCCGCATCCGTGCGCCCAGCGCCGGCGACGTGCACGTCCTCGCCGCAGAAGCGGCGGAATGCCGCGGCCAGCACGCCCTGCACGGTGTCCTGGTCGGCCTGCGTCTGCCACCCGGCGAAGGGCGTGCCGTCATATTCGATGGTGAGCTTGTAGCGAGGCATGGGAGGCAACAGCGCGCGCGACGCGCCTCCCGTCAAGGAAGCCGCGTGCCGGACGGCACGCTGTTGCCCCGGAGGAAGGCATCCGCCCCCATGGGCTGCTTGCCGGCCTTCTGCAATTCCAGAAGCCGGACGGCGCCGCTGCCGCAGGCGATGGTGAGGCGGTCGTCCAGCGCCTCGCCCGGCGCCCCGGTGCCCTCGGCGCGGGTGGAGCGCAGCACCTTGACCCGCGCCTCGTCCGGCCCCAGCGGGAACCATGCCCCGGGGAAGGGCGACAGGCCGCGGATGCGGTCGTGCACCGCCGAGGCGGGCTGCGACCAGTCGATGCGGGTCTCGCCCTTCTCGATCTTGGCCGCGTAGACGACCCCCTCCTCCGGCTGCGGCGTGAAGCCGAGGCCGCCGCGCTCCAGCGCCGCCAGCGCCCGCGCCATGAGGTCGGCGCCGAGCACCATCATGCGGTCGTGCAGGTCGCCCGCCGTCATGTCCGGCCCGATGGGGATGCGCTCCACCAGGCCCACTGGGCCGGTATCGAGGCCGGCCTCCATCTGCATCACCGCGACGCCCGTCTCGCGGTCGCCGGCCATGATGGCGCGCTGGATGGGCGCGGCGCCGCGCCAGCGCGGCAGCAGCGAGCCGTGCAGGTTGAGGCAGCCGAGGGCCGGGGCCTGAAGGATCGCCGGCGGCAGGATGAGGCCGTAGGCCACCACCACCGCCACGTCGGCGCCGTGGCCGCGAAACTCCGCCGCCGCCTCCTCGCCGCGCAGGCTCCTGGGGGTCAGAACCTTCAGGCCGAAGCGCTCGGCCACCTGGTGGACGGGCGAGGGGGTGAGGTCGAGCCCGCGCCGACCGGCCGGCGCCGGGGCGCGCGTATAGACTGCCGCCACGTCATGCCCGCGCCCGACGATCTCGGACAGGGTCGGAACGGCGAAGTCCGGCGTCCCCATGAAGACGATGCGCATTCGGATATCCGGTTGAAGGAGCCGGTTTCGGCCCTCAGGCCTCGGCCTTGTGCTTCGCCTGCTTGGTGAACTTCTTGATCACCCGGTCCCGCTTCAGCTTGGAGATGTGGTCGATGAAGAGGACACCGTTCAGGTGGTCGATCTCATGCTGGACGCAGGTGGCGAAGAGCCCGTCTGCCTCCACCTCCCGCACCTTGCCCTCCAGGTCCAGGAACCGCACCGCAACGCGCGCCGGGCGCTCCACCTCCTCGTAATATTCGGGGATGGAGAGGCAGCCCTCGCTGTAGATGGAGGTCTCCTCGGACGCGGCGATGATCTCGGGATTGATCAGCGCCACCGGCTTCTTGTCCGCGCCGTCGCGCGCCACGTCGATGGTGACCACCCGCTTGTCGACGCCCACCTGGATCGCCGCCAGCCCGATGCCGGGCGCGTCGTACATGGTGTCGAACATGTCCGCCACCAGCTTGCGGATCTCTCCGTCGATGGTCTCGACCGGCGCGGAATGCGCCCGCAGCTTGGGTTCGGGGAGGATGAGGATGGGTCGCGTCGCCATTTCTGCGAGATAAGCGAAGCTGAGCGTCCGGTCAACATGTTCGCTGTTTGTTCAAGCCAAGAATCACGATAGAAGAAGCCATGCCGGTGGTGCTCTTCAGCCTGGCGGGTCACGCCGTCACCTTCGCCGAAGCGGCAGCCGTCGCGGCGGGGGGACTGGCCTTTTGCCTCTTCCTCGGCCTCGCTGCGGTTCTGCGCCGGTCCCGGGCGCGCAGCGAAACGGCAGCGGCCGAAGCCCTCAGGGCCGAGGAGCTCGACCGGCGCCTGCGGGAGCTGGTGCGCGCCCAGTCGGAGATGTCCGGGCGGGTGCAGGGCATGACCGAGCTCCTGGCCCAGCGCCAGAGCGAGCTCGCCCGCGCGGTGTCCGAGCGCCTCGACGCCACCTCCCACCGGCTCGGCGAGACCCTGACCACCGCCGCCCGCGCCACCCACGAAAGCCTCACCCGCCTCGCCGAGCGCCTGGTGGTGATGGAGGCGGCGGAAAAGAGCCTCGGCGACCTGTCTTCGCAGGTGATCGCGCTGCGCGAGACCCTGGCCAACAAGCAGGCCCGCGGCGCCTTCGGCCAGGCCCGCATGGAGGCCATCGTGGCGGACGGCCTGCCGCGCGGCAGCTTCGCCTTCCAGCACACCCTCTCCAACGGGCGACGGCCGGACTGCGCCATCTTCCTGCCCGGCGACCCGCGCCCGCTGCTCATCGATTCCAAGTTTCCGCTGGAGGCCGTCACCGCCTTCCGCGAGGCGCCCACCGCCGAGGCTCGCAAGGCCGCGGGCCAGAGGATGCGGACCGACCTGCTGAAGCACGTCTACGACGTGGCCGAGCGCTACCTGCTGCCGGGGGAGACCCAGGACGTGGCGCTCATCTTCGTGCCCTCCGAATCCGTCTATGCCGAGATCGCCGAGCGGTTCGACGCGGTGGTGCAGGAGGCCTACCGGCTGCGGGTGGTGCTGGTGTCCCCGGCCCTGCTCATGCTGGCGGTGCAGGTGGTGCAGGCCATCGCCAAGGATGCCCGCATGCGCGAGCAGGCCGACCGGGTGCGCGCCGAGGTGGCCGCCCTGGTGGACGACGTCACCCGCCTGCGCGAGCGCGTCGGCGACCTGTCCAAGCATTTTTCCCAGGTGAGCGACGACGTGGGCCGGGTGCTCATCTCGTCGGACAAGATCGCCCGGCGCGGCCTGCGGCTGGAGGCGCTGGACTTCGACACCCCGCCGGACCGGTCCGGCTCCGAGCCGCGCCCCGCCGATTGAGGGGACAAATGCGCCTTTCGTCTTGCATGCGCGCCGCGCCGGCCCGATCCTACAAGGCTGAGACGACTCGCGCGCCGGTTGCGGCCCGCCCACCCGTGTTAAGGAAGAAATGCCCGAATTGCCCGAGGTGGAGACCGTCCGCCGCGGTCTCCTGCCCGTCCTGCAAGGCGCCGTGATCGAGAGCGCCGAGGCCCGCCGGCCGGACCTGCGCTGGCCCCTGCCGGAAAACTTCTCGGAGCGGCTCGCCGGTCGCCGCATCGAGGCGGTGGGCCGGCGCGCCAAGTATCTGCTCGCCGACCTGAGCGGCGGCGAGGTGATGATCCTGCACCTCGGCATGTCCGGCTCCATCCGCGTCGAAGGCGCCAGGGTGAAGGGCCGGCCGGGCCTGTTCCACCATCCGCGCGGGCAAAGCGGGCCGCACGACCACGTGGTGCTGCACCTCGCCGGCGGTGCCACCGTGACCTTCAACGATCCGCGCCGCTTCGGCGCCATCCTCATCGTGCCCTACGACCGGCTCGATTCGCATCCGCTCCTGGCCAGCCTCGGGCCGGAGCCGCTCGGCAACGGATTCAACGCCGAATATCTGGCCCGCGCCTGCGCCCGCCGCCACACCCCCCTCAAGTCCGCGCTCCTCGACCAGAAGCTCGTGGCCGGGCTGGGCAACATCTATGTGTGCGAGGCGCTCTACCGCGCCCGCCTCTCGCCCCGCCGCCTCGCCAACACCATCGCCACGCACGAGGGCCTGCCGACCCAGCGGGCGGAGCGGCTGGTGGTGGCCATCCGCGACGTGCTGCGCGAGGCGATCCAGGCCGGTGGCTCCTCCCTGCGCGACCACCGGCAGGTGAACGGCGAGCTCGGCTACTTCCAGCACACCTTCCGCGTCTACGGCCGCGAGGGCCAGCCCTGCCAGACCCTGCGCTGCAAGGGCGTGGTCCAGCGCATCACGCAGAGCGGACGCTCCACCTTCTTCTGTCCCGTCTGCCAGAGGTAGGGCACGGCCGCACGCCGGCTGTGCGGCCTTCCCTCTTCGCTTCCGGCCCTGAAACGCGCTAGAGCACCGGCGGAAATATCCCGGTGTCACGCCGGGCAAAGAGGAGGATTGGGATGGCATACGAAACGATCCTGGTGGAGCGGCTCGAGCGCGTGGGCCTCATTCGGCTGAACCGCCCCCAGGCGCTCAACGCCCTGAACCGGCAGCTCATCGCCGACCTCGGCGCCGCCATCGACGAGCTCGAGCAGGACCGCTCCATCGGCTGCCTGGTGCTGACCGGATCCGAGAAGGCGTTCGCCGCCGGCGCCGACATCAAGGAGATGCAGAACTTCACCTATCCGCAAACCTATCTCGACGATTTCATCACCTCCTGGGAGCGCCTGTCGCGCACGCGCAAGCCGGTGATCGCGGCGGTCGCGGGCTTTGCGCTGGGCGGCGGCTGCGAGCTCGCCATGATGTGCGACTTCATCCTCGCCGCCGACACGGCGAAGTTCGGCCAGCCGGAGATCAAGCTCGGCGTCATGCCCGGCTCCGGCGGCACCCAGCGCCTCACGCGCTTCGTCGGCAAGTCCAAGGCCATGGAGATGTGCCTCACCGGGCGCCTGATGGATGCGGTGGAAGCCGAGCGTTCGGGCCTCGTCTCCCGCATCGTGCCCGCCGCCGATTTGCTGGATGAGGCGCTGAAGGTGGCCAAGGGCATCGCCGGCATGTCCCTGCCGGTGGCCATGCAGACCAAGGAAAGCGTGAACCGCGCCTACGAGACGACGCTGGCGGAAGGCATCCGCTTCGAGCGGCGGGTATTCCAGTCGCAGTTCGGGACCGCCGACCAGAAGGAAGGCATGGCCGCCTTCATCGAGAAGCGGCCGGCGAAGTTCCAGCACTGAGGCGCGGCCGGTCGACCGGCGCGGGCCGCCCTGCGCGCCTTCGCCGGCTCGATGGCGGTCCGTCCACGCCGGCAAGCGGATGGACCGCCCTCACCGCCGCTCCGCAGCGGGACGACGAAAACTTTCCGTGGGCGGACGGCAGGCATTGTTGACAAGCCCCATGCCGCCCCCTTATGTCTCGCGCTCCTGACGGCCCAGTGCCGGTGGGGGCCCAGGTGGCGGAATTGGTAGACGCGCTGGTTTCAGGTACCAGTGGTGAAAGCCGTGGAGGTTCGAGTCCTCTCCTGGGCACCATCCCTTTCCCAAACATATGAAAACATTGATGTTTTCGCGCATCCTTTCCCGCCGGAGACGGTGGGATGGGACAAGTGGGAAAGATTTGTTCGCCGTTTGGCAGGCACCGTCAGGTGCATGGGGGCGCCGGTGAGGCGCTTGTGGTTGGCCTTCTGATGTATACGGCCGCCTGCTTCGGGCTTTCCCACCCATAGATCGCCATAAGCTGATGCTCCGTCGCGCCGTTCTCGGCGGCGATGGTGGCGCCGACCTTGCGCCGCGTGGGAGCGGCGGGCCTTGCTGAAGGCCCCGGCCCGGTCCCGCGCCCGACCAGACCACTCATCCAGGGCACTCACCTCGCATCGACGTCCAACATCTGCGCGGCACCCTTCGCGGGATGCGTGGACCTATGCGCGCGCGGCCCCTTTCCGGCGGGAGGCCGGCGTCTTGGCGGCGGCGGAGATGGGGCGGGCCGACGCATTCATGAAGGCGGAGACGTGGCGCTTTCCCTGCTCCGGGTCGTAGGACACCGAGAGAACGCGCGCGTCTTCCTGTGTCACCGACACGTAGAGGTGGGCCATCGAGCTGTCGAAATAGGCGCTTTCTCCCGCCTCCAGCCGGAACGGCGCGTAGAACTCCGTGTGCACCTCGATCGCCCCGGACAGCACGTAGACGAACTCCTCGCCGTTGTGCTGGCTCCAATGGTCGAATTCCTCTACGGAGCGCGCGCGCACCAGCATCTCCAGCGGCACCATTCCCTTGCGGGACAGTTCCGTCGCATGCGCCCGATAGTCATACTGCCCGCTGGTGAAATGCGCGCCTTCGCCGCCCCGTGTGGTCGTCTTCCGGCCGAGAACCTGCGGCTGATCCTGCGGGCCCCCCGGCGCCACCAGATCCTCGATCGGCAGGCCGAGGCCGTCGCAGATGCGCTTGATAATGTCGAACGACGGCGAGACGAGGCCATTCTCTATCTTGGAGAGGGCAGAGGCGGAAACGCCTGTCATCTGTCCCACCGCCGTCAGCGTCAGCTTCCGGGCCTTGCGCGTCCGCTTGAGGTGCGGACCGATTTGCTCGTGGCCGTCGCCATATTCCTGCGTCACCAAACTTCTCCCGCTGCCCCGGCGCAGAACCGCCAGTGCAAGCCTCGCGATCGGCCGCGACGAGCTTATATTTTCCGCATTTTGCTTAAAAGGCATGCGTGAGAAAAAATCCTGCAATTTTTCCTTGCGGAAAATTATTTCCTGATTTTTCCTGTAGGCCACAAGCGAGAGCGGAAGAACCCGTCATGAAGATTACCGGTGTCGAAGCCATTCCGTTCAAACTTCCGGTCCGCCGCGAATTCCGTTGGAACGGCCTGCACAAGGGGCTTGGGCATTTCGTGCTGGTGCGCGTCACCACCGATGTCGGCGTCGTGGGCCATGGCGAGGCGGTGCCGCTGCCGGATTGGGGCGGCGATTTCGGCCGGCGCGCCGGCGAGACGCGGGAAACGGTCTGCACCATTGTGGAGGCCCAGCTCGCCCCCGTGCTCCTGGGCCGCGACCCGTGCAACATCGCCGAGGCGGCGGCGGCGATGGAGCGCGTGGTGGTCGGACATACCTACGCCAAATGCGCGGTGGAAATGGCGCTGCACGACATCTGGGGCAAGATGGTGGGCCAACCTGTGTACCGGCTGCTCGGCGGGCAGGTGCGCGACACGGTCCAGGTGGCCCACATGGTCGGCCTGATGCCGCACGATGACGCCATGGCAGAAGCCCAGGGCGCAGTGGCGGACGGCATCCGGGCCCTGCAGATCAAGGGCGGCGAGGATGCCGAGCGAGACATCGCCCTGGTGCGTGCGTTGCGCGCATGCCTCGGGCCGGAGGTGATGCTGCGGCTCGACGCGAACCAGGGCTACGCCACTTCCAAGACCGCTCTCGCGGTCCTTTCGCGCTTTGCCGTCGGGGAACTCTCCTATGTGGAGCAGCCGGCCCGCGGTCTCGCCCACATGGCGGCGGTGACGCGGGGCACGCCGATCCCGGTGGTGGCCGACGAGAGCTGCTGGACGCCCCGGGACGCGCTCGACCTCGTGCAGGCTGGCGCAGCCGACTGCATCTCCATCTATCTTGCAAAGGCCGGAGGACTGCGCGCCGCCGCGGCCGTGGCCGCCATCGCCGAGGCGGCGGGCCTGCCGTGCGATGTGAACGGCTCCATCGAGTCCGGGGTCGGCAACGCGGCAAATGTGCATTTCGCGCTGTCGTGTCCCGCCGTCACGCTACCGGCCGTGATCCCTGTCTCGGCCCCCGCGGGCAAGCATCCATGCCAGGTCGGCGGGGCATATTTCGAGGACGACATCATCGTCGAGGCTTTTCCCTACAAGGCGGGGGGGATTCGCCCGCCGGAGGGGCCCGGCCTCGGCATCACCATAGACGAGCACAAGCTCGCGACCTTCCGGCAATAGCGCCCGCTTCCGGGGCGAACCAGAAAGGGGACTGACATGTTGGTCGAGACATTGCGCGGCGCGCGCCGCGGCCACACGCTGGCGGCGGCGCTGTGTGCCTTCGCCCTCGGAACGCTGCCGGTGGCAGCGCAGACGGTGAAGTGGGACATGTCCATGGAGGACCGCGCCAACTCGCTGCCCGGCGAAGGCGCCATCGCGTTCGCCGAGGACGTCGCCAAGGCCACCAACGGGCAGGTGGTCATCACCGTCCACCACGGCGGCGCGCTCGGATTCAAGAACAAGGACCACCTCAACGCCGTGCGCGACGGCGTGCTGCCGCTGGCCCAGAGCCTCGCCGGCGCCTTCTCGGGCCAGGAACCCGTTTTCCTGCTGTCCTCGCTCCCCTTCGTCGCCCGCAATCTCGACGAGGCCAAGTTGCTCTACGACGTGGCGCGCCCGGCCTACGAGGAGGCTCTGGCACGGAACGGGCAGAAGCTGCTGTATTCCTCTCCGTTCCCGCCCACGGGCATCTGGGCCAAGAAGCCGCTGCGCACCGTTGATGACCTGAAGGGCCTGAAGATCCGCACCTATGACGTGAACGGCACGATCACGTTCAAGAACCTCGGCGCGGCGCCGCTGCAGGTCAGCTTCAGCGACGTGGTGCCCCAGCTCGGCACCGGCAACCTCGCCGCCGTGCTGACCTCCGCCGATGGCGGGCGGTCCCTGAAGCTCTGGGAATTCACCCCCGTCTTCAACGACCTCGGCTACGCCTTCCCTCTCAACATCACGGCCGTGAACGCCGATGCGTTCGGCAAGCTCTCGCCGGCCCAGCAAAAGGCGGTGATGGACGCAGGTTCCGCCGCCGAGGCCCGGGACTGGACTGCCGTGCGCACCTGGGAAGCGAAGAATTACGACGTTCTGCGCGAGAACAAGACCGAGATCGTCAAAGACGCGCCGCCCGCCTTCCTTGACGCGCTCGCCAAGGCACGCGAGCCGGCCATCAAGGACTGGCTGGACAAGACCCGCGCCAACGGCAAGTCGATCCTCGACACCTTCGCGCAGAAGGTCGGTCATCAATGAAGTCCGCAGCCCGCATGCTTGACCGGATGGCCGGGCTGCTCGGCACCGTGGCGATGGCGGCGGCAGCCGTGATACTGGCCATCGCCACGGGCCACATCCTGCTGGAGATATTCCTGCGCAACGTCTTCGCCACCTCCACCTACGCCGTGGACGAGGTGGTGGGATACGGGGTCGGCTCCATGACGGTGCTCGCCATGGCGGGCACCTTGCGGCGGGGCGAGATGATCCGGGTGCAACTGGTGCTCGCGCGTCTCTCGCCGTCGGCCCGCCGCGTTGCAGAAATCATGTGCGCGCTGGTGACGCTGCTCCCGGTGTTCCTGCTGACGCGGACCTTCGTTCTGTCGACCATGCGCAGCTTCAGGGAGCACACGGTCAGCACGGGGCTGCTGGAAGTCCCGCTCTGGATACCGGAAGCGATCTTCGCATTCGGTCTCGGCCTTCTTGCCTTGCAACTCGCGGCCTACGCGCTGCGGCTCGCCGTCGATCCCGACGCGCCGATCGCCGTGGCGGACGTCGCGACCGAATAATCCCGCTGGCAGAAGCCAGGGAGTAACCTCATGGGCGCATATAGCCTCAGCCTTTCCGTGTCCCTGCTGGTCTTCGCCTTTCTCGGAGCCGGTGTCTGGATCTTCGCCGGGGTGCTGCTTGTCAGCGTAAGCAGTCTCCTGATCCTTCTCGATTTCCCCATCGACCGCATCGCGGTGCTGGCCAAGACCGCGATGTTCCGCAGTTCCACCGGCTGGGAGCTGTCGGCCCTGCCGCTGTTCATATGGATGGGCGAGATCGTCTTCCGCACGGATGTGGCGGAGCGCCTCTTCCGGGGACTTTCGCCGCTCGCCAACCGCGTGCCGGGACGCCTGCTGCACACCAACGTGTCCGGCTGCACGCTGTTCGGCGCCGTGTGCGGATCGAGCGCGGCCACCGCCGCGACAGTGGGCAAGATCACCACCAAGGCGCTCGCGCAACGCGGCTACGACGTCGATCTCACCATCGGGTCGCTCGCGGCCGCCGGCAGCCTTGGCCTGCTCATTCCGCCGTCCATCGTGATGATCGTCTATGGCGTCATCGCCGAGGTCTCCATCGCGAAGCTGTTCATCGCCGGCTTCGTTCCCGGCTTCATCATCGCGGGCGTTTTCTCCTGTTTCATCGCGGTGCGGTGCTGGCTGAAGCCAAGCCTTTCCCCCGCGGAGGAGATCAGCCTCGGCGTCGGCGAAGCGGCGCGGGCGATGCTCGGGCTATGGCCTGTCCTTCTGCTCATCATCGTCGTCATGGGGTCCATCTATACGGGCATCGCGACCCCCACGGAGGCAGCGGCTGTTGGCGTCGGCGCGACCTTCGCCATCGCGACCCTGACCCGGCAGTTGTCCTGGGGGCTGGCACAGGAGTCGGCGCTGGCGGCGGTCCGCAGTTCCTGCATGATCCTGTCCATCATGATCTCGGCGTCGCTGCTCTCCACGACGCTGGCGTATCTGCACATCCCCAACGACCTCGCCCACGTGGTTCAGCAGAGCGGGCTGGGGCCGTACCAGCTCATCATCGCCATCGGCGTGCTCTACCTCGTGCTCGGATGCTTCCTGGACGGCGTATCCATCACCGTGATGACCATGCCGGTGGTTCTGCCGCTGATTACCGCGGCGGGCTTCGATCCCTTATGGTTCGGCGTGTTCCTGGTCATCATGGTGGAGCTGGGGCAGATCACCCCGCCGGTGGGATTCAACCTGTTCGTGTTGCAGGGGCTCACCGGCCAACCCCTGTCCCGGGTGGCGAAGGCTTCGGCTCCGTTCGGCATTCTCATGCTGGCTTGCCTCGCGGTGCTGACCATCTGGCCCGGCATCGTCATGTGGCTGCCGAACCTGCTGCAGCCGTGACGCAACCAACCTCCCCTTTGCAGAGCATTCCATGACCGGCTTTCGACTGGCCGCCGATATCGGCGGAACCTTCACCGACGTCGCGCTGCTGTCGGAGGCGGGGGCCCTCGCCACCGCCAAGGTGCCGTCGACGCCACAGGATTACGCGCTCGGCATCCTCGACGGCTGCCGTCAGATCCTGGAGCGCGCCGCTCTCCCACCCGCCGCAATCGTGGAGTTCCTGCACGCTTCCACGGTGGCGACGAATGCCATCCTCGAAGGCAAAGGCGCGCGCACCGCGCTGGTGACCACCGAGGGCTTCCGGGACGTGCTGGAGCTGCGGCGCATCCGGGTGCCGCGCCTGTATGAGCCGCTCTATCGCAAGCCGGAGCCGCTTGTTCCGCGGCGCCACCGCTTCGAGGTCCGGGAGCGCGTCGCCGCCGATGGCAGCGTGGTGACGCCGCTCGACGAGGGGGCATTCGAAGCCATCGCGGAGGCCATGATTGCTGCGGACATCAAGGCCGTTTGCGTCTGCTTCCTGAACTCCTTCGCCAATCCGGCGCACGAGCGGCGGGCCGGTGAACTGCTGCGCGCCTTGCTGCCGGGGCGCTTCCTGACCCTGTCGGTGGACGTCCTGCCCGAGGTGCGGGAATACGAACGCACCAGCACCACCGTCATCAACGCCTATGTGGGGCCGACGGTGGAGGCCTATCTCGGCTCGCTGACGCAGCAGCTCCAGGCCGCCGGCATTGCTGCGCCACTACGCATGATGCAATCGAGCGGCGGTCTGCTGGACATCGCCTCGGTCATCGCCAAGCCCGCCCAGGTGGTGGAAAGCGGTCCGGCGGCGGGGGTGATCGGGGCCGCCCGGCTGGGCGCGCTGTCCGGATATGACGACATCATAACGCTCGACATGGGCGGCACCACCGCCAAGGCGGCGGTGATCGAGAAGGGGCGGCACATCTCCACCGACGAGTATGAGGTGGGCGGGGGCATCTCGCTTTCGAGCCGCCTCGTCAAGGGCGGCGGCTATGCCCTGAAGCTGCCGGTGATCGATGTGTCCGAAGTGGGAGCAGGCGGCGGGTCGCTGATCTGGCGCGACGGCGCGGGCCACCTGAAGGTCGGCCCGCACAGCGCCGGAGCCCGGCCCGGGCCGGCCTGCTACGGCCGTGGCGGCACGGCGCCGACCGTCACCGACGCCAACGTGGTTCTGGGCTATCTGAGCCCGGAAGCCATTGCCGGAGGCACGGTACCCATCGATGCCGATGCCGCCCGTCGCGCCCTCGCCTCGGTGTCCGATGGCCGCGACCTCGAAGATCTGGCCTACGGTGTGGTGCAGCTTGCGGCGACCACCATGATGCGAGCGGTCAAGGCGGTGACGACGTTTCGCGGCCGCGATCCACGCGACTTCACCCTGTTCGCCTTCGGCGGGGGCGGCGGCCTCTATGCCGCCGACCTCGCCCGCGCGCTCGGCATCCGGCGCGTGGTGGTGCCGCCCGCCGCCGGCGTGTTCAGCGCCGTCGGGCTGCTGTTCGCGGACCTGGAACTCGCGCTCTCGCGCGGGTTCCTCTGCCGCCTCGCGGCGGCCCCCGCCGCGGAGGTGACGGACATGTTCGAGGAACTGGAGGCGGCGGCGGTCGCGGAACTGAAGGTCGAGCGTCGACGCGTGGAGATGGAACGGCGGATCGATGTGCGCTACGCCGGGCAGGCCTTCGAGCTTTCCGTCGCGGTGACGCAGAAGTCCGGCGCGCCGGACTTCGCCGAGGTTGGGCGACGCTTCGATGCCGAGCATGAAGCCACGTATGGCCACCGTCTGCCTCCGGAGCATCCGAAGGAAATCGTCGCCTTGCGCCTTGCTGCCCGCGTGCCGCCCGAGCGTCCGCCGACGCTCGACGCCGAAAAGCTGCTGGCCGCCGCGCGCCGCGCGCCGGAAAGCCGCCGCCAGGTCTATTTCGGTGGGCTTGGCCGGCACGATGCGGCGGTGATCGGACGCGCCGATCTATCCGCGGAACCGCGCCAGGGGCCGCTGGTGATCGAGGAATACGAGGGCACGTCCGTCGTGCCGCCGGATTGCACCGCCCGCCTCGACGGGTACGGCAATGTGGTCATCGAGATCGGATGAGGCGGTCATGAACGAGAGCATCGACTCCCTTCTCCTTGAAATCATCCGCAACGGCTTCAGCACCGTGGCGGATGAGATGGCGCTCATTCTGATGCGCTCTGCCCATTCCATGATCGTGCGCGACTCGATGGACTATTCGACGGCGATCTGCGACGCCGAGGGCCGGATCGTCGGTCAGGGGTTGACGACGCCCATGCATCTCGGCAGCTTTTACGACGCCATGCGCCATCTGATCGGCCAGTTCGAGGGGCGGATCCGGGAAGGCGACCTGTATATCGCGAACGATCCCTATCTGGCCTCCGGCCAGCATCTGCCGGATATCTACATCATTGCCCCCATCTTCCATGACGGCGCGCTGGAGGGCTTTGCCACCACCATCGCCCATCATGCCGACGTGGGCGGGATCGTTGCGGGCAGCAATTCCATCGGCGCCACCGAGATCTTCCAGGAGGGCCTGCGCCTTCCGTTCCTGAAGCTCTGGGACGGCGGCGTCGAGAACACCGCCATCCTGGAGATCGTCAGCGCGAATGTCCGGGTGCCGGACAAGGTGATCGGCGACCTGAAGGCGCAGATCGCCGCTTGCCGCGCCGGGATGCGCGGCTACGGCGAACTGTTCGCGCGCTACGGCTCCGCCACCATGCGGCACTATATCGAGGCGCTGCACGATCATGCGGAGGCGATAGCGCGACTGCAGATCGCGCAGATGCCGGACGGGGTCTATCGCTTCGAGGACAGGATCGACGGCCTCGGGGAGCATCCCACGCCCATCGTGCTCAAGGTGACGGTCACCATTTCCGGCAGTGACGTGACCACGGACTGGACCGGCACGGCCGAGCAGGTGAAGGGCGGCATCAATGCGCCGCTCTCCTTTCTCAAGTCGAACGTATATGCGGCGCTGCGCTCGGTCATGAGCGAGGACGTGCCCAACTGCCACGGCTTCACCCGCGCCATACATGTCATCGCGCCGGCGGGCACGTTGGTCAATGCTGTCCATCCCGCGCCGTGCGGCGCGCGCGGCATCACCGGATATCGCATCGCCGACTGCCTGTTCGGCGCACTGGCCCAGGTGGTGCCGGAACGGGTGACGGCGGACGGGGCGGGCGGGTCCACCCTGCCCACCATCGCCGGATGGCGCGGCAGCGAGCCTTTTGTGTTCTCGGAATGCGTCATGGGCACATGGGGCGCAACGGCAGCCCATGACGGCCAGTCGGGCGTACCGCACATGTGCTCCAACCAGTCCAATGTGCCCATCGAGATGATCGAGGCCGAATATCCCATTCGCATCGAGCGTTATGGCTACGTGCCCGACACGGCCGGCTCCGGCCGCCTGCGCGGCGGCCTCGGCCTCGTGCGTGAATATCGCGCGCTGTCCGATGACCTCTCCCTTTCGGTCCGGGCGGACAAGCAGGATTTCCCGCCCCACGGCCTGGCGGGCGGCGGAGAAGGGGCGCCCTGCCGGAGTGTGCTGTACTCCAACGGCACCATGCGGGCGCTGCCCATGCTGTTCACGGCACCGGTTACGCTGGATAAGGGCGACCTGTTCCGCCACGTCATGGCAGGCGGCGGCGGCTTCGGCCCGGCGTTCGAGCGGGAGCCCGCGGCAGTGCTCGCCGATGTGCTCGACGGGCTGGTGACGCCGGCGGGTGCGCGGCGCGATTACGGGGTTGTCATCGCCGGCGCCCCGCCTGCCGTCGATATGGCCGCGACCGTTGCCCTGCGGTCGGCGCCCGCCGCGTGATCGCACAGGAACCCGCCATGACCGTCCTGCTTCCGGATTCCTATTCCTCCCGCATCCGTCCGGCACTCAGGGGCACGACGGCGGCGGTCTCCGCGGCCCATCCGCTGGCCACCTCGGCGGCTCAGGAGGTGCTGGCGCAGCGCGGCAACGCAGCGGATGCGGCCATTGCCGCCCAGGCCGTCATCGCGGTTCTGATGCCCGAGGCCGCCGGGCTCGGCGGCGACGGCTTCTTTCTGGTGCGCGCACCGGACGGCCGCGTGACGGCGGTGAACGCCGCCGGCGCGTCATCGGCCTCCTTTTCAGGTCAGGTCGCCGACGACGGCAGCGCCGTGACCGTACCCGGGCTCGTCATGGGATGGACGGAGCTGGCGCGCCGCTTTGGCCGACTTCCTCTCGGGCGGTCGCTGGTCCCGGCCATGCGCCTTGCCGCCACCGGCGTGCCCGTCCGGCCAGAGACCGCACGGGCGGTGGCGGCGCAGAAAGCGCGCCTCGCCCGCGGCGGGGCGGAACATTGGCCCTTCTTCGATGCGCAGGCGGACACGCTTCTGCTTCAGCCGGTCCTTGCGGAGACACTCCGGGCGATCGGAGAGCACGGCGCCGCCTGGTTCTATGAGGGACTTCCTGCCGACGCCATGAGCGCCGCCGTGCAGGCCAGAGGGGGCACGCTCCATGCCCGGGACATCGCGGCTCATAAGAGCGTGGTGGCGCAGCCGCTATCCCTGGAATGGAACGGCGTGCGCATTCACGTTCAGCCGCCCATGTCCCAGGGCGTGCTGCTGCTGATGGCCTTAAACGCCTATGCCGGGCTCGCGCCCCCGGCCCGAGCGAGACAGCACGCGCTGATCGAGCTGACCCAGGCCTCGTTCGCGTTTCGCGATCGGGCCGCGCAGGGAATGGCCCTGCTGGCCGAGCCGCTGTCCGTCGATCTCGCGCGCGCCAGCCTGCGCGGCGGGCCCCGCAGCTACCTTCACACCGCGGGTGTCGCCACCGCCGACGCCGAGGGCATGGTGGTGTCGTCGCTTGTCTCGGTCTTCGACGACTTCGGCTCGGCCATCTACGTTCCGGAGGGTGGTTTCGTGCTGAACAACCGCGCGGCGGGCTTTACCGAAGGGCCGAACGCGGCGCGGCCGGATGCGATTCCGGTCCACACGCTCGCCCCGATCCTGGTGGAGAGCGGCAATGCCTGTTTCGGCCTCGCGACCCCTGGGGCTGACGGTCAGGTACAGACGCTGCTGCAAATCCTCACCGGCCTGTTCGAGGACGGCCTCGACCTGCCCGCCGCCCTCGATCGCATGCGCTGGCGGAGCGAGGACGGGCGCCTTCTGGTGGAGGGCGATCATGTCGCCGCGGCGGATCTGGAGAGGCTCGGCCACAAGGTCATCCGGACACCTGCGGGAGACACACGTTTCGGGGCGGTCGTGTGCGCGGGGTTATCACAGGCCTTCCCCTTCGCTGTCGCCGACTGGCGGCGCGATACCTGGAGCGCCGCGCTGTAGAAGACGCGGCCGACAAGGCAAGGCGGGCTCACCCGCTTCGGGGACCGTGCGCGGAGTAAGCGAACCTGGCCGGCTCCCCGCGCACGGTTGAATGCTGGCCTCCCGCGCACGCGAGGCGTTGCAGATCAGCCGGGCTTTTCGGTACGGAGCATGGAAAGCGGACGTCCGGGCGGACCACCTTGGGTCGAGGCCGCCGGCGCGCGCCTTTCACCGAGGCGAGAGAGGGACCGGGCTCGCCTCCAGGGCGCAGCGTCAACCGGGACGGCGCCCGCGGGCCGGGCCGATGACGGGGGCGGACGGAACGCAAAACGCCGCCACCGGGGGCCACACCCCTCCTGCACCGTGCGACGGCGGGCATTGCGGCTCCGACACACATAAATCAGGCAGAAGCGGCCTCCGAACTGCTTCCCAAACGCGCCCGGTGAAAGTAGACGGCAGGTGCGGGGCTGACCAACTCTGCATTACCGCCGGCCGTCGCTATGGATTGTTCGCATGTCCCTGCTTGAATTTCCTCTCGCTCGCCTGAAGGCCATGTTGGAGGAGTTTCCACCGACCGCCCGACGGATCGCGACCTTCATGGTCGAGAAGCCCAGTCGCGTCCTTGAGATGTCGGCGAGCGAGATCGCGGCGGCGGTGCAGGCCAGCGAGGGCTCGGTGATCGGCCTCTGCCAGCAGATCGGCGCCCGGGGATTTGCCGAACTGAAGATCGCCGTCGCCCAGGAAATCGCGATCTCACGCGCGCTCCTGCATGAGGCGATCACGCCAGGGGACAGCACCTCCGATGTGGTGGCGAAGTTTACCGCCAGCCATGCGGTGGCCCTGGAAGACACCGCCAAGGTTCTGGATACGGCGGAGATTGACCGGGCGGCGACGTACCTCGCGGCGGCCGAGCGCATCGAATTCTACGGCATCGGCACATCCGCGCCCATTGCCGAGGATGCGGCCTATCGCTTTCTGAGGCTCGGCCTTTCGACCAAGGCGGTCACCGACTCGCACGGCCAGGCCGTCAGCGCCGCATTCACCGGCCCGCATGTGGCGACGGTGACGATCTCGCATTCGGGCCGCACGCACGAGACCCTCGAAGCCACCCGCCTCGCGAAGGAGGCAGGCGCTCATACCATCTGCATCACCAACTACGGCAAATCACCGCTCCAGCAGCACTGCGACGTGGTGCTGTACACGGCCGCGCAGGAAACGAAGTATCGCATGGAGGCGCTTTCGAGCCGGATCGCGGAATTGTTCGTGATCGACGTGCTCTATGCACGCCTCGCGCTCGCGCGCTGGGAAAGCTCCCTTGCCGCGATCCAGAAATCGTATGACGTGCTCGCCACCAAGCGAACGCGCCCCTCGGCGGAGAAATAGGTGCCGCGCCTCTGCGGGCTCATGCGACGAGCGCGCGAAGCGGGAGTTCTTCGCTCAGGAGAATATGGGGAATGCCCAGCCGGCTTGCCCCCGCGCCGTCGGTGGTGGGATTGTCTCCCACCATGACCACCTGATCCGGAGCGAGGCCGAGACGCGCCAGCGCCGCGTGGAAAAGCTCAGGCTGCGGCTTGCCGAAGACATAGGTCGGCTCGTGTCCCGACGCCGCGGCGATGGCAGCGGCGAGCGCCCCGGTCTCGGGGACGAGACGCCCGGCGGCGCCGGGGTGGCGCAAATCCGGGTTGGCCACGATGAAGGCCGCGCCGGAGCGAACCGCGTTGGCCGCTCGCGTCAGCATCTCGTAGTCGAACGCGGTCGTCCGGGCGACAAGGACGACATCGGGCGAATCGTCGGTGACGGTCAGGCACAGGGTGCGCGCCAGGGCGACCATCTTGTCGCTCGCGAGCATCATCGCGCGCGCGCGCGGCCAACGCGATGCGGTGATGCGCACGGTTTCCACGCCCGCCAGCACAATGCGCCTGGAGGCGACCTCAAGCCCCGATCGCGCCAGCCGCTCCGACAGCGCCTCCTCGGTCTCCGAGGAATTGTTCGACAAGATCATGGCGCGATCACCGAAGGCGGACAGGATGTCCCGGGCACCGTCAATCACTTCGTCGGTTCGGATGAGGGTGCCATCCAGGTCGAAAAGCACCGCGCGCGCGGCATGTAGCGTGGCGCGCGCGCTCGCGACATCCGCAAGCCGGCCGCGCGCGGCGGTTGAAATCAGGTTCTGCATCGGCACCTCGTATCTGGTCGGCTCAATAGCAGGACCCGGAAATTGATTAAAGCTCAATTCACCGGCAAAATCACTGAACAATGCATACTCTTTGAGCTTGTCTCACCGCAATCTGAATGTCACTGAATATTGATAAATCCACGCTGCTCCAGACGCTGGTGGCAACCCATACGATGTCGTCTGCTCACGAAGGAAGTGACCCATGATTCACCGCCGATCAGTACTCCTCGGTGCCGCGGGAGCCGTTTTCGCACCGGCGATCCTGCGCGCCCAGACGCGCAAGACCATCAAGGTCGCCCTCGCGCCGTCCCAGCCGACACAGGCGGAGACGCGGAAGGTGTGGGAGCCGCTGTATCGCATGGTGTGCGATCGCATCGGCGCCGACCTGCACCTGACGGTGGCCAATGACTGGGCCGGCGTGTCGGTGGCGATCGGCAGCGAGCAGGCGGACCTCGCCCAGCTCGGGCCCTGGGGCTATGTGCTGGCGCGCAACAGCTCGGGCACGCGCGTCATCAATGTGATGCTGGTCGAGGGCAAGCCGACCTATCACGGGCTCATCGTTGCGCGTCCCGATCTGAAGCTCGAAAAATTCCCGGAGGACGCCAAGGGCATGTCCATGCAGATGCTGGACACCGGCTCGACCACCGGATGGATGGTGCCGACCCATTACTTCCGCTCCCTCGGCATCGAGCCGAAGACATTCTTCGGCAAATATGCCGAAGGCGCATCAGCCGCCGCCGCGGAGATGGCCACCATCAATGGTCAGGTCGATCTCGCCACCGGATGGGATATTCACCGCAACACCATGATCAAGAACGGGCTGATGAAGCCCGATTCCAACAAGATCGTGTGGCAGTCCGTTCCCCTGCCCAACGAGCCTATCGTCGTGCGCAAGAGCATGGACGAGGAGACGGCGCTCCAGCTCCAGGCGGCGTTCAACAGCCTCACGGCGGAGGAGTTGCGCATATTGCCCTATCCGTACACCGGCTATCGCTCGACCACCCATGAACCTTACGAGATCCTCGAGAAGATGGGCCGCGACCTCGGTGTTCTGAGAAGCTGAGGTGGAATTGTAGTTGGAGCGGGATGTTCCGCTCCAACTACAGGCATGGCTAGATTGGATATCCCATGTGGCAACTTGAACGAACCCCGCCCATTCGTGGCGATGCGGGACTGTATATCGAACCACGCATTTCCCTGACCTCGCCCGTGGCTCTGCTGCGCTTTGCGCTGGCGGCGGTGATTGTCGTTCTCTTCGGCATCTGCCTGAAACTCGCCGAAGTCGACCCCGCGGCGCTTGTGGCCGGGCTACCCAGACTGGCCACATGGGCCGCGAAATCCTGGCCACCCTACCTCAACGACCTCGATGTCTACTGGTATCGAGCCGCCGAAACCGTCGCCATCGCGACGGTTGCGACGGTCTTCGCCACCGTGTTCGCCTTCCCACTCTCCATCTTCATCGCGCGCAACATCACGCCGTCGCCGATCCTGTCGGTGCCGGTGCGGATGCTCGTGAACTGCTTCCGCGGCGTGGACACGATCGTGTTCGCCCTGCTCTTCGTCGCGGCGGTCGGGCTTGGGCCATTCGCCGGCGTGCTCGGCATGATCGTGCATTCGCTCGGCGTGATCGCCAAGCTGAACAGCGAGGTCATCGAGACCATGCCAAAGGCGCCGCTGGAGGCCGCGGCCATGACGGGGGCGAACCGCACCAAGATCGTCTCCTATGCACTGCTCCCATCGGTCTTGCCGAACCTCACGTCGGTCTCGCTCTACGTCTGGGAGGCAAACGTGCGCACCTCGACGATCCTCGGCATCGTCGGCGCCGGCGGCATCGGCATCGAGATCAAGGCCGCCATCGATCTGCTCGACTTCCCGAAGCTGCTCACCGTCACGATCATCATGCTCATCATGGTCACAATCATCGATCAGTTCAGCGCCTGGCTGCGTCGGAGGCTGGCATGACCGTGATGCCCCTTCTGAAAGCGATGAAAGCCGAGAGCACCCCGGCGACGCGGCCTGTCCTGCGGCTCAGCGGCGTGACCAAGGCCTTCAATTCCGTCATCGCGCTGGATAATGTCAGCTTCTCGATCAACCCCGGCGAGGTCGTCGCTCTGCTCGGCCCGAGCGGTGCGGGCAAGTCGACCATCTTCCGCTGCATCTCGCGTCTGGCGGAGGTGGATGCCGGCCATGTCACGGTGCTTGGCCAGGACGTGGGGAGCCTGGATCGGCGCGCGTTGCGGGAGCAGCGGCGCGCCATCGGGCTGATCTTCCAGCAGTTCAACCTGATCCCCCGCCTGACCGCGCTCGACAACACGCTGTCCGGGCGCCTCGGACATGTGTCGACCTGGCGCGTGCTTCTGCGGCAGTTCTCCATGGCCGATCGCCAGATCGCGCTGGCGGCGCTGGACCGCGTCGGCCTGCTCGACAAGGCTTATCAGCGGGCCGATTCGCTCTCGGGCGGTCAGCAGCAGCGTGTTGCGATTGCGCGCGTCCTGACCCAGCAAAGCCGCCTTGTTCTCGCCGATGAGCCGGTGGCGAGCCTTGACCCGGCTTCTGCCTCCAACGTGCTGAGGGTTCTTCACGAGATTGCCCGTGAGCGCGGCATCGGCGTGCTGTGCAGCCTGCATCAGACCGACCTCGCCCTGCATTATGCCGACCGCATCGTCGCCATGCGCAAGGGCAAGCTCGTTCTCGATGACAGGACCGAGAATATCAGCGCCGAGCAGATCAACGGCATTTACGGTGAACCGGCGTAGCGAAATGAATGTCGCATGTTGATCGCCCAGCTGTCCGACCTGCATTTCTCGCTCACACCGCTGTTCGGCGGCCGTGTCGATACGGCGCATATGGCGCGGCGCGCGATCGATGCGGTCCTGCGCCTGGAACCATCGCCCGATGCGGTGATCATCACCGGCGACCTCACGGAGCATGGCCTGCCGGAAGAGTATGCGGCGCTTGAGCGCGAGCTCGCCCGGTTGCCCATGCCGCTCTACGCCGTTCCCGGCAACCATGACAGGCGGGACGCGTTCCGGCAGGTCTGGTCTCGCCGGCAGTCGCTGCCGGAAGCCGGGCCCCTGCATGTCGCCGCCGACCTGGGCGGCGTGCGCTTGATTGGCCTCGACACCCTCGTCGAGGATCAGCCCCACGGACGGCTCGACCCGGAGGGCTTGGGCTTTCTCGCCCAGGCCCTCGACGCCGGCACCGGCGACTGCGCCCTGCTTTTCATGCATCACCCGCCGCTGGATTGCGGCATTGCGAAGATGGACAGCATTCGTCTCCAGCAAGGCGCGGCGGAGCTGGAACGAATGCTGCTCGATCATCCCGAGGTGGAGCGTGTTCTGTGTGGTCACGTGCACCGGAACATCCAGGCGCGCTTCGCCAACACCATATGCAATATCGCCCCCTCGGTGGCGCACCAGATCGTTCCAGATTTCAACCGCACGGACGTGATCCGCGCGCTGTTGGATCCCCCTGCATTTCTGCTGCACCGCGTGAAGCGCGGGCATGCCATCTCTCACCTGATCTACGTCGATCCCTCGACGGCGGTGGCTTCTGAATGAAACGACGAGGTGCCAGGGCGTATCCGCCGCCCGCAACGGCGCGCCGCACATACCCCCATTCTCCGCGCGCCTGCGTGCCATCCGCGCAAAGAGAAACTCACGGTGAGTGAAGCACTGTAACCGTCGAGGCAGGATAACGTGAACAGTCTTGTCATTGATCTTGCCGGCGCCGTCTGCCTTCTTCTCTGGGGCCTGCGCACGGTGCGCAGGGGCGTGAGCGATGCCTTCGGCCCGAGGCTCAAGCATTGGATCGCGGCCGGCACGCGCAATCGCGGCATCGCCTTCGGTGTGGGCCTGATCACGACCATCGCCCTGCAAAGCAGCACGACGACGGCCCTGATGACGGCGTCGTTTGCCGAACGCATGCTGATCAGCATCGCCATGGCCCAGGCCGTCATGCTCGGCGCCAACGTGGGCACGGGGCTGGCGGCGTGGCTCTTCGTGCTCGGCGCGCCATGGCTGGCACCTGCCACGGTGATGACCGGCTTCGTCGTGTTCACCGTCGGCCGCAGCACGCGAGCGGTCGCGACCGGCCGCGCCATCCTCGGGCTCGGCCTTGTGCTGCTCGCGCTGCACATGCTGGCCCAGGCCACCGCGCCGATGCGTGGTTCTCCGGCTTTTCAGATGCTTCTGACAACGCTGGCCGACGCCCCCCTGCTGATGATGCTCACCGGCGCCGGGCTGGCGGCGCTTACGTCCTCCAGCCTCGCGATCGTCCTGCTGGTGGCATCGCTGAACCTTGGCGGCGTGCTGGCGCCCGCGCCCTCGATCGCGATCGTGCTCGGCGCCAATCTCGGCGGGGCGGTCGGCCCGGTGATTGCGACGCTGGGGGACGGGCCACTGTCGAGAAGGGTTCCGCTCGGCAATCTGGGCGTGCGGGCGATCGGCTGCTGTGCCGTGCTTCCCTTCGCCGATCACGTCGCTCAGGGGCTGCTTGCCGTCGGAGTTGGCGCGGCGGCGCTCGCCGTCGACGCCCACATCCTGTTCAACCTGCTGCTGGCAGGGATATTTCTGCCGCTCATCGGGCCTTTGGCCTCCGCCATGGGCCGGCTCCTTCCGGAGCCTCCTGTGAAGGAGGACGGGCCGCGCTATCTTGATGCTTCGACGCTGGACACGCCCGGTGTCGCGCTTGCCTGCGCCGCCCGGGAGACCCTGCGCATCGGCGACCGGATCATCTCCATGCTGGATTGCAGCCTCGAAGCCTTGCGTGCCGACGACATTCAGCGCTGCGCCCGCCTGTCCAGCCTCGAAGACGAGGTCGACAAGCTGCAATCTGCCGTCAAGCTCTTCCTGGCCGAACTGGATCGACGCCCCCTGAGCGATGAGCAGACGCGCCGATCATCCGAAATCATGGCCTACGCGATCAATCTCGAACATATCGGTGACATTCTGGAAAAGAGTGTGCGCGAACTCGCCGAAAAGAAAATCAAGTATCAGCTCAGCTTCTCGCCGGCCGGGCTCGCCGAGATCAGCGCCTTCTACGTCAGCACCATCGAGAACCTGCAATTGGCGCAGAGCCTTTTTCTGTCGCGCGAACCCAGTCTCGCCCGCCGCCTGTTCGAGCTGAAGGTCGACGTGCGGCGCATGGAGGAGCGGTCGATGGAAAGCCACTTCGCGCGCCTGCGCGAAAAGCAGCCCGAAAGCATGCAGACGAGCGCCCTGCATCTCGACCTGCTGCGCGACCTGAAGCGCATCAACGCGCATATCGCATCCATCGCCAGTCCCATCCTCAAGCGGTCGGGCGACCTTCTGGACAGCAGATTGGTCGGGTGACGGTGAGGTTGCCCCTGGCCGCCTTCTCCGATCGCAGGCTTTCGCCTTCCACCCCGGGCCTCCGGCCCCGGTGGGCGCAGGCAGCCTCGGCCGAGGTTCATCGACCGCGCAGGTCACCCCAAGGTCAGATCGACATATTTTCCATGCTGGACCCGGATCGCGCGCAATGCCCCGCCGAGCGTGATGGGCACGGAAAGGCTCGCATCATGGATCCAGTCCGCGTCGGACTGGATGAAGCGGCCCGATGTGATCTCGCGCAGCCGGGCTGAGGTTTTCGGCGCCGGAAAGTCCTTCCAGCCCACCTTGCCGGCGAGGGACTCGTCCGTCGGGCTGAAGGCGACCAAGGCTGAATGGTCCATCATTTCCAATGCCGCCGCGCGCGTCGCGTTGCGGCTGCCGTGGTGGCCCACTTTGTAGAACACGGTGCGCCGCAGCAGGTCGTCGGCGGTTTGCGCGGGCCGCCCGCTCGTTGCCGGGAAGGTCACTTGCGACCAGCTCAGCCAATTGCCCACCTGCGCATCGGCGGCGAACAGCAGCACGCGCCCGGTTTCGACGATTTCGAGGGCCAGCACGAGGCTGGTGTTGTTGGTGCGGGCGTCGAGCTGAAGCGCGAGGTCCACGGAACTCGCGAGCCAGTCCGTGTCGATGCGGCGCCAGGCCTGGTCCCGCTCGGCTGCGCCCGTCGCCTCCGGCCCGAAGTAATGGCTCCAGAAGAAAGCCGCCGTCGCCGCGTCCTCGGGCCATTTTCCGCGCGCCAGGTCGGCGAGGGGCAGGCCCATGGTGCCATCGAAGGGGGCGGAGGGGTCGTCGTCGATGCGCAGGGTCGCCGCATTGAGGTCGAAGGCATTGGCCAGCGGCGCCGCGGAAGCCGATCGTCCGCCGAGGGCGTAGGTTTCCGACAGGATGTCCTCGATGCCCAGCAGCCGGGGGTCCCGCGGCGGGCCGAGCACATAGGCGCGCACCGCCGGTACGCTGTCGAGCGGCGCGAGGGTGCCCGGCTCCAGGTGGCGCACGACCGGCGCGAGGCGGCGCAGCCGCTCGCGTGCATCACGCACCTTCTCGCCCTTGGCGCCGAAGACGAAGCCGAGCAGCGCATCGATGCCCTTCGCCGTTTCCTCAAGCTCCTCCACGCCGGCCATCCGGAACGAGGCGGCGGCCAGCGCGGACGCGGCATCGGCCTTGTATTTGTCGAGCTTGCGCGCATCCGGATCCGCGGAATTCTCCGCCCAGCTGAACCATACCTCGCCGACCGTGAGGCTGGCGAACGCCTCCGCCGCCTGGATGAAGCCGGAGAGGTGGTCCCAGTGCTCGTGCGTGCCGACGATGACGTCGATATGCCCGCCCGTCCGCTCGGCAATGTCGGCGACGATCTCGCGGATCTTGTCGGCGCCGCCGCGCGCGGCGCTGTGGATGCCGCAATCGATGAGCATCCAGAAGGCGGATCCATCGGCCCTGGGCAGGGACAGCAGCATGCAATCGCCCAGCCCATGGCAATAGCAACGGATGTCCACGCTCACCCCGGTCATGACCCGTTCCTCGATGCATGCAGGATGGCGAAAGGCTCGCTCGCGGCGAAGTCGTCCTTGCCGAAATACATGGCGCGCAACGCGCCATCGCCCTCGCCCCGCCGGTAGGCACGCTCGCGGGCGAGGCGGGTCGGGCTGGTGATGGCCTTGAGGATCACATAGCGGATGCGCGGGGCGCCTTCGCCCAATAGGTCGATGATCAGCGTTGCGCCGCCGAGGAACCAGAAGTCCTTCCCCGCTCGCGCCGAGGCCGCCTCCATCAGCGTCTCCGGCCGCCGCTGCCGGACAACCACCATGAGCTGGGCCACCAGCTCGCCATCCTCGCGCACGCGCTTGGCGACGCGTACATTGTCCACCATGAAGGTGGTGCCGCTCTGGTAGCCCTTCGCGTCGAGCGCGCTGAAATAGGCCAGCCCCTGCTGAAGGCCGAGTTCCGCATAGGCCGCTGGCGTGGTCAGCCCGTCCAGAAGCGCCTCGCGCAGCTTCTGGCGGTTCGCCTCGCTGGTGTCGAAGATCTCCTCGCGGCTCAGGTGGGCGGTGAGATCGAGATCGAGCGCCGCAATCGCCGGCTCCAGCCATGCCGGCGATGGGCCCTCCCAGGAATGCCAGCGCAAGGTCTCCACCGACACCGTGCGCAGGTTGCGGGGCAGGATCTGGAAGGTGCGGAAGGCTTCGAGGAAGGCCACGCGGTAGCCGTGGGTGTCCTCGGGTACTTCCTCCATGTCCGCAGTGATGAGCGCCTGCAGGTATTCGCCGAAGGTGATGTCGACCGGCGGGCAATAGTCGATGGCGCGGATGCACATGCGCAGCACATGCTGCGCCGCCTTGCAGGTCTCCTCGGCGAGGCGGGCGCCGAGGTCGGGGTGGATGGCGCCGTCCGGCAGCCTCCCGCTTCCTCCGGTCGCCAGCCGGATGAGATCGGCCGTGCGGCGCTCCACGATGGCGAGGAAGGCCCGGTAGACCGCCGACACCAACAGGGAGCCGCGCTCATGGGGCGTGAGCGTGGTCTCGTAGCTGAGTTCCACATCCGGCTGCGTGTAGCGCCGCAGCGGGCCGGAGCGTCCGGTCCCCTCCCCGAACTGGCGGGCCAGGCCACCCAGGAAGCGCGCCGCCGACAGGTCCCCCCGGGCACGGGCGATCTCCCGCTTCACCAGATCGCGGTAGGTGAACTGCTGGAACAGGGCGACGATGTCCGCGAACGCCTCGTGAAAGGCCCGCACATCCGGGTTGGAAGCCTCGCGCAGGCTGCGCGCCTGGCCGTCGAGCAGGGCATGGGTGGTTTCGTGGGCGACGATGTCGGCCGACAGGCAGCTGAACACCATGGTGCCCGGCGGCGTCAGATCCGATACGTGCGAGTTCGCGGGGAAATAGCCGAACAGCAGAGCGGTGTGCGCGGGGCTGTAATAGGCATTGTCCTGCCTCAGCGCGTGCGGATAGACGCGCAGCCGCCTCACGAATGTGTTGCGCGCACCCGTCCGCCCCGTCCAGCGCGGTGCCCACAGGGCCTTGCGGCCGAGCGCCGCCTCGAAATGCTCGATGGTGCGCATCGCCACCGCATAGACCATCTGCTGGTGGAAAGCGGGGCTGCCTTCCGAGGGCGGCGCGCCGTCCTGGAGGAGCAGGTTGGGATTGTTGAGGTCCACCGGCGGATAGGCGCGATTTGAGGCCGGATCGATGTCCACCACTTCCAGATATTCGCCGACCGGCCCGGCGGCGAGGTTCGGTTCATTACGCACGTCCACGGTCGCGATCTGGTCTTCGTAGGAATTGAGCGAACCACCGAGGCTCGGGTCCAGTGCGAAGATCCGCAGGCGGCGGCGGGCCGGCGGCTTGACCGGGTTCGGCGTGGCCTCCTGCGCCGCGGAGGGCGCGAGGGCGCGCGGCGGCGGGATGCGCTGGCCGCGGCCGGAAAGGTTGGCTGCGATGGCGGCCTTCAAAGGCCGCGACGCAAGGGGGGAAGCTTCCGCCGCCTCGAGGAAGCGCCGGCGCTTGGGCGCGGTCACCTGGTCGACATCAGGATCGTCCATGGCGGCCGCCACCGCCGGATCGCGCTGGGCAAGCTGCATGAGTTCCAGCCCCAGCAGCCGGTCGGCTGCGGCAGCGTTGGCAAGGGTGAAGCCGAGCCCCTCGCCCGTGAGCAGCTTCAGCCAGGCAAAGCCGGCGCTGGCCGGCGCCTCCGGCGTCAGCGCCCCCGCCGGGAGAGGAGCCTGCTGCAGCAGGGCCTCGGCCTGCAGCGCGCCCCAGCCGAGCTTGCTATCCGGCCTGGTCCGGCCGCCGAAGGCAGCGCTGGCGAACAGGGCCCGGCGCGTCGCCTCCCCGCGCATCCAGGGCTCGGGCAACCGGCTCAGGGCCTGCGCATGATGGGCCAGCCACAACGCCGCCGCGGCGGCGATCTGCGGTGTGGCCGAGGACGTGCCTTGACCGTTCTCGTCGATCACGTTCGGACAGCCGATCTCCGGCCAGGGAATGTTCGGCGTGAAGCCGGACAAGGCGGTGAGCATCTTGCTCGCCGGCCCGTAGCATCCCTCCATGGTGCCGGGCTCGAGGCCCGAATAGGACTTGAAGCTCGCCATCACGCCGCAGGCGGCGACGACGCGGCGCATGCGGGCGGGATAGACGATGGAACGCACCGGGAAGCCATTGAAATTGTTGCCCGCGGCCGCCACCATCACGAGGCCGCCCGCGTAGCATTTGTTGACCGCATCGGCGAGGATGGCCGAGGCGAGGCCGCCCATGCTCAGCGTCAGCACCTGGGCGCCCCGGGCCAGCGCATAATCGAAGCCCTGCGCCATGGTGCCGGTCCGGAACCGCACGACGGAGTCCGCGATGCGGATGGGCAGGACGCGCGCCCCCGGCGCGCCGCCAATGGTGGGCCCCGCCAGAATGCCGATGGTGCCGGTGCCGTGACCGTAATTGGTCAGGGAGCTCGGGGGAGCGAGATCCGTGGCACTGTCGGGATCTGGGTCGCCGGACACGAAGCTGTGCTCCGCGGCGTCGAGATATTTGGGCTTGAAGCGGTGGCCCGGGTCGTAGCCGGTATCCACATGGGCGATGAGCACCTGGCGCAGCGCCGCCGCGCTGACCTTGCCGCGCGCCAGACCAAGGCCGCTGAACTCGGCGTCCAGATGCCACCGGTCGTGCGGTCCCACCGTCTTGCCGCCCGAGCCGTCCTGTGGTTCCGCAACGCATTGCGCATTTCCGGCGATGCTCGGCCATTGCTGCTCGAAATCCGGCTCCGCCGCGAGAACGTCTCCGCCGCCCGCCGCGAAGCCCGAACGCATCATGGCATGCGCCTGCTCCCAGGGATCGTCTGCCGCGCTGACCCGCACCCATTGCGCCGGCGGGGCCTCGGCCAACCCCATGAGTCCATCCCCCGCGGCGATTTCGAGAAGCACCTCCCCGCCCTCGATGAGCCGCCGCGCCGCGACTGACATGCCGGCGTCCGCGTTGCCGCGCAGCTTGAGGAGCAAGGCGGCAGGCGCCGGTGGAGCAATATGTCGATCACTTGCCACCTGATGCCCCAATGCCAAGCTGCGATGCCTGCACGCGATAGTTGCGCAGGCCTCTTGAGCATGCAAGCCAATCCTGACGTGCACTCGTTCGGCGCGACGCTCGAGCCCATCCACCGGAGCAACGGGCATTCGCAGGGCATCCGGGTGGACCAGGGCTCCGATGGAGTGTCCGAACGCCCACTGGTTCATGAGGCTTGGCGGAGGTCCCGCCACGGGGTTCGCGCGCACCGCGCGATCGGCAGCATGCCCCCGATCGCGCTCATGAACGGCGCACCAGCACGTCCGCCGGCATCATCCATGGCCCCGGAATTCTCCAGCTGCCACCGGCCCCAATGCGGGGCCCACCTCAAGTCGGAGCGAAGCTTACGGGACGGCGGAGCTCAATCCGCCAGCGCATCGTCCAGCACCTTGATCAAACGCGGATCGTCGGCGGTGACATCGGGGGAAAAGCGGGCGATGACCTTGCCGTCGCGGCCGATGACGAACTTCTCGAAATTCCACAGCACGTCCGTGTCGGAGGCCGGCTTGACTCCATAGCCGGAGAGGCGCGCCCGCATCGTCTCGGCCCCCTCGGCATGGGGGCAGGCCGCGACCAGGGCATCGTAAAGGGGATGGCGATCTTCGCCGGCCACCGAAATCTTCTGGAACAAGGGGAACGTGACTCCGTAATTGGTGCTGCAGAAGGTCGAGATCTCCGCCTCCGTTCCCGGCTCCTGAGCGCCGAAATTATTGGCCGGAAACCCGAGGATCTCGAGCCCCTGCGCCTGCTTCTGCGCATAGAGCTTCTGCAGGCCCTCATACTGGGGCGTGAGGCCGCATTTCGAGGCGACATTGACGATAAGGAGGACCTTGCCCCCATGGTCGGCGAGGCGCGCCGGCGTGCCGTCGATGCGGGTCAGCGGAATGTCAGAGAGGGATGCGGGCACGAGAAGCTCCTGTCGGTTGGACGCGAGGGTATCAAGTTGCTGTCGGGTCCGCATCCTCGGGCCCATTGCGGCCGGCGGCGCGGTTGTCGACCTCTTTACATACAAAACGTATTGTATGTATAAGCGGCCCAAGATGGAGATCGCGGCTGTCTCGTCCACCCCGCGCGATGGCTGGCACCGTGTTCCGGCATGAACGGATGCATATCGTGAAGCTCACCAAGACGTTGACCGGATTTATGATTCTGGCGTCCACCGCAGGCTGGCCGGCGTGGGCGGACAGCCCTCCGCAGATGCCCCCGAGCCCCGTCGGGGTGGTCACGGTGCAGCCGGAGGTGATCCCGATCACCAATGAATTGCCGGGCCGCATCGCCCCCACCCGGATTGCCGAGGTACTCCCCCGCGTTTCCGGCATCCTCCTGGAGCGGGTATTCGAGCAGGGCAGCGTGGTGAAACGCGGCGACGTGCTCTATCGCATCGACCCGGCCCCCTTCCAGGTGCAGGTCGACAGCGCGGCGGCCACCCTGCAACGGGCCAAGGCCACGCAATTGCAGGCCCGCCAGCAGTCCGACCGGCAGGACCAGTTGCGCGAGCGCGGCGTGGCCAGCGCGCAGCAGCAGGAAAACGCGGTCGCCGCCCTGGCGCAGTCCAATGCCGACGTGGCCGCAGCCGAGGCGGGCCTCGCCGCGGCGCAGCTCAACCTGAAATATGCCGAGATCACCGCCCCCATCGCCGGGCGCATCGGGCGGGCCACCATCACCGAGGGTGCGCTGGTGGGACAGTCCTCCGGCAGCCTGGCAACGATCCAGCAGCTTGATCCCGTCTACGCCGACTTCACCCAGTCGGCGAGCGATCTCATCCAGCTTCGGCGTGCCCTCAAGCAGGGCCGGCTCCAGGAGGCCGGGCCGGACGAGACGAAGGTCCACCTGATCCTCGACGACGGCACGCGCTATCCCCTCGCCGGCCGCCTGCTCTTCTCCGAGGCCATGGTGGATGCGACGACGGGCCAGATTACGCTGCGCGGCGAATTCCCCAACCCCGACGGGGATCTGCTTCCCGGCCTCTATGTCCGCGTGGCGATCGAGCAGGGCCTGCAGAAGGACGCGCTCGCGGTGCCGCAGCAGGCGGTGCAGCGCGACACGGCCGGCCGGGCGCAGCTCTATGTCGTCAAGCCGGACGACACCCTGGAACTGCGCAGCATCACCACCGGCCGCACCTACGGCGACCGCTGGGTGATCGAGGCCGGCCTGAAAGCGGGCGAGCGCGTCGTCGTGGACGGTTTCCAGAAGGTGATGCCCGGCGCCAGGGTCGCCCCTCAGGACTGGCGTCGGCCCGACGCACCGCCCTCCTTATCCGGGGGCCCCGCCGATCCTTCGAGCGGAAAGTAGGACACGCTGATGCCGAGCTTTTTCATCGACCGGCCGGTCTTCGCCTGGGTGGTGGCGATCGCCATCATGCTGGCGGGCGTCATCGCGCTGCCGCTGCTGCCCATCTCCCAATATCCCAATGTCGCGCCGCCGCAGATCACGGTGTCGACCGTCTATCCGGGCGCGTCCCCGGAGGCGATCTACCAGAGCGTGACCCGGCTCATCGAGGAAGAGCTGAACGGCGCCAAGGGTATGCTCTATTTCGAATCCACCTCCGACACCTCAGGCCGGGTCGAGATCAACGTCACCTTCGCCCCGGGCACCGAGTCCCAGCAAGCCGCGGTGGACGTGCAGAACCGCATCCGGCGGGTGGAATCGCGCCTGCCGCAATCGGTCATCCAGCAGGGCGTGCAGGTGGAGGAGGCGGGCGCCGGCTTCCTGATGGTGGCCGCCCTCACCTCCACCGACGGCGCCGTGGACGCAGTGGGCCTCGGCGACTATGCCAGCCGAAACGTGCTCAGCGAGATCCGGCGCATTCCGGGCGTCGGCCGCGCGCAATTGTTCTCCACCGAGCGCTCCATGCGCATCTGGATCGACCCCGACAAGATGGTGGGGCTGAACCTCACCACCGCCGACATCACGAATGCCATCGCCGCCCAGAACGCCCAGGTGGCTGCGGGGCGGATCGGCGCGCAGCCCAACCCGATCACCCAGCAGATCTCCGCCACGGTGCTCGTCAAGGGCCAGCTCACCTCGCCGGAGGAGTTCGCCGCCATCGTCCTGCGGGCCAACCCGGACGGCTCCTCGGTGCGGCTGCGCGACGTGGCGCGGGTCGAGGTGGGTGGGCAGGACTATAATTTCTCCACCCGCCTCAATGGCAAGCCTGCAGCCGCCATCGACGTCCAACTCACCCCCACCGGCAACGCGCTGGCGACCTCCCGGGCGGTGCGGGCGCGCATGGACGAACTCGCCCGCTTCTTCCCGCCCGGGATCGCCTACAGCGTGCCGTACGACACCACGCCGTTCGTCGAAATCTCCATCGAGAAGGTGATGCACACGCTGCTGGAGGCGGTCGCCCTGGTCTTCGTGGTGATGTTCCTCTTCCTGCAGAACATCCGCTACACCCTCATCCCGATCATCGTCGTGCCGGTGGCGCTGCTCGGCACCTGTGCCGTCATGCTGGCGCTGGGCTTCTCCATCAACGTGCTCACCATGTTCGGCATGGTGCTGGCCATCGGCATTCTCGTGGACGACGCCATCGTGGTGGTGGAGAACGTGGAGCGCATCATGGCCGAGGAGGGCCTGCCGCCGAAGGAGGCCACCCGCAAGGCGATGGGACAGATCACCGGCGCGGTGATCGGCATCACGCTGGTGCTGACCGCCGTGTTCGTGCCCATGGCCTTCTTCCCCGGCGCGGTGGGCGTCATCTATCGCCAGTTCAGCCTGACCATGGTGGCCTCCATCCTGTTCTCCGCGCTGCTGGCGCTCTCTCTCACGCCGGCGCTGTGCGCCACCTTCCTCAAGCCCATCGCCAAGGGCCACCACGTCGTCCGCAAGGGCTTCTTCGGCTGGTTCAATCGGGTCTTCGACCGCACCTCCCACGCCTATAGCGGCGCGGTCGGCGGCCTTCTGAAGCGGGCGGGACGGGTCATGCTGGTCTATCTCGTCCTCGTCGCAGCGCTCGGCTACATGTTCGTGCGGCTGCCCTCGGCGTTCCTGCCGAACGAGGACCAGGGCTTCGTTCTGGTCAACATCCAGGCCCCCGCCGAGGCCAGCGCCAACCGCACCCTCGAGGTGATCGAGAAGATGGAGCAGACGTTCGCCGGCGAAGCGGCCGTGGACCGCATCGTCGCCATCAGCGGCTACAGCTTCAACGGCATCGGCGACAACGCGGCCCTGGCCTTCGTGACGTTGAAGGACTGGAGCGAGCGCGACGCGGACACTTCAGCAGCGGCCATCTCGCTGCGGGCCACCATGGCGCTGTCCTCGGTCCGCGACGCCATCGTCTTCGCCCTGTCGCCGCCGCCCATCCAGGGACTCGGCAATTCCAACGGCTTCTCCTTCCGCCTGCAGGACCGCGGCGGGCTGGGCCCGGAGGCGCTGCGCAAGGCCCAGGCGCAGTTTCTCGCGGAGGCGGCGGCGAGCCCGATCCTCACCGGCGTGTATGTGGAGGGCATGCCGGACGCAGCCCAGCTCGATCTGATCATCGACCGCGAGAAGGCCAACACGTTCGGGGTGGCATTCTCCGACATCAACACCACCATCACCACGGCGCTCGGCTCCGCCTACATCAACGACTTCCCCAATGCCGGCCGCATGCAGCGCGTGACGGTTCAGGCGGGCGGCGGACAGCGCATGCAGGCGGGCGACATCCTGAAGCTGAACGTGCGCAACACCCATGGCGGCATGGTCCCGCTGTCGGCCTTCGCCCGGATCGAATGGACGCGCGGCTCGTCCCAGGCGGTGGGCTACAATGGCTATCCTGCCGTGCGCGTCAGCGGGCAGGCCAAGCCCGGCTATTCATCGGGCGACGCCATCACGGAAGTGGAGCGCATCGCCAACACCCTGCCGGCCGGCTTCGGCTATGAATGGAGCGGCCAGTCGCTGCAGGAGATCCAGTCCGGCTCCCAGGTGCCGCTGCTGCTGACGCTGTCCTGCATCCTCGTGTTCCTCTGCCTCGCAGCCCTCTACGAGAGCTGGGCGATCCCGATCTCGGTGATGCTGGTGATTCCCTTGGGCGTCATCGGCTCGGTGGTCGCGGTGATGCTGCGTGACATGCCCAACGACGTTTATTTCAAGGTCGGGCTCATCACCATCATCGGGCTGTCGGCGAAGAACGCCATCCTCATCATCGAGTTCGCCAAGGACCTGCGGGCGCAGGGCAAGCCGCTGGTCGCGGCAGCCGTCGAGGCGGCGCACCTGCGCTTCCGGCCCATCATCATGACCTCGCTGGCCTTCACCCTCGGCGTGCTGCCGCTCGCCGTCGCCGCGGGTGCGAGCGCCGCGAGCCAGCAGGCCATCGGCACCGGCGTGATGGGCGGCATGATCTCCGCCACCGTGCTCGCGGTGTTCTTTGTGCCGGTCTTCTTCGTGTTCGTGATGGGGCTGCGCGACCGGCTCCGCGGCGGGCGCGCGACCGGGGACGGCGCCGTCTCCGCCCATGGCACCGTCCCCACCGAGGCCGGTGCCCCCAAGGCGAGCCCGGCGCCGGTTCCGTGAGCGGCCGCAGGGGACGGCGGGCGTGGCTCCGGGCGGACATGGCTCCGGGCGGACATGGCTCAGGCGGGCCTGGCTCAGGGTGGGCCTGGACGCCGCGAGCCGGGCCTGCAAAACATGCGGTGACACGCGGATGAGATCGGGCCGTTGATGCGCAAGCGCACTGGGATGCGGAAAACAAAGGCCGGAGCCGAAGAAACCCGGATGAAGCTGCTGGAGACAGCAGAACACCTCTTCTTCGAGCATGGGCCGGCCGCCGTCACCTTCGACAAGATCGCGCTGAGCGCCGGGATGACCCGGGGCGCGCTCTACTGGCATTTCGCCAACAAGGCGGACCTGCTGCGCGCGCTGCTCGACCTCGCCCCCCTGCCCGCCGAGGAGGTGATGGAGCGCGCCCTCGAAGAGCGGCATGACGATCCGCTGACCCTGCTGCAGCAGGTGGTGATCGAATGCCTCGGCATCATCGCCAACGATCCGCGCCGCCAGCGGATCTACACCATCCTGTACCGTTGCGACTATCGAGGCGAGTTCCTGAGCGTGCTCGAGCGGGAGCGCGAGACCAATCTGCGCGAATACAGGCAGCTCGTCGCGCTGTTCGAACTCGCGCAGGAAAAAGCGCTCCTCAGCCCGCGCTGGACGGCTCAGGCGGCGGCGAAGACCCTCTACTGGCTGCTCGGCGGCATCCTGTCGGACTGGCTGAAGGATCGCAGCACCTTCGACCTCGTCAGCAACACGCAGGAGGTCCTGGAAAACCTCTTTCGCAGCTTCCGCGCCGCCCCCCCGGCTGACATGCCGCGCGCACCGTGACGATCGCGCGGGCGCAGGCCGCTCGCGAGAGGGGGACAGCATCGCCCGTCATTCACCGGCGCGCGCCCCGCCGGCCAGAATGAGGGCGCTCGCGGGCCACACCGGGCATCTCCTGCTCGAAGAGGGCGCCGAGATCCTTCACCAGCGCCGCCTGCAACACCGGATTCCGGCCCTCCTGGAGCATGCCCGCCACCGATCGCGACAGGCGGCGGAGCACCACGAGATGAGCCATCAGGCGCCCCAGGGCCGCAGCCGCGTGCTCCGATGGGGAAGGCCCGAGCACGCGGACCAGCTCGCGCATGAGGACGAAGGATGACAGAAACCGCTCCGGACCGCTGCGCTCGAAAGCCAGCTCGCTGACCACCTGGTTCCAACCATCGCCGAGCTGACCCAGAAGGGCGGAGCCGGGCAGGAAGACATCCTCGAAGGCCACCTCGTTGAAATGGTGCTCTCCCGCCAAGTCCAGGATCGGCCGGATGGTGATGCCGGGGGTCTTCAAATCCATCAGGAACCGGCTCGCCCCGCCGCGCCGTTCCTCCTGGCCGCCGGTGCGGCAGAACAAGATCATGACGGCCGCCCTACGAACCTTTTACCCCGCAAACGATTACCGACTGCCAACGGCTCGAGCAAGACCTGGAGGACGCAGCGAAACGTGGCTACGTCCTCGCGCGCGACAAGCATTTCATCGGCCTTACCGCGATCGCAGCCAACATCCCCACATGGAACAACGGACAAGTTGGCTGCCTGGTCGTGACCGGGCATTCGCGGGACATGGACGCGGACAGGATCGCCACCATCGGCGAGGAGCTGGTCCGTGTTGCCAAGCTGATGCCATACGAACTCGGGAGTCTGCGCGCGGTCGCGCATACGCTCGAAAAATAGGGGCCGCAGTTTCAATCAAGAAGGTCGATTGGCCCCGGACACCCCCGTGAAGCCGAACCAGGCTTTCCATTTGTATATGCTGGCGTCACTCGCCCCGTGCTTGTGGCACAGGTCCGCGACCGGCACGCCGACCTCCCGCTCCTTCAGGATTCGATGATCTTCGGTTGCGAAAAAGCGGCTACGCTTCATGTCCTCGACCTCAGGCGGGCAAGAACGAACTTCGCAATGGATTAGAGCGTTTTCGAGCGAAGTGGCGTCCGGTTCGCGGAAGAAAACGCAAGGCTCCTGCGGCCGATCAAGGGGCGCCGACGACGACCGATTTGGCCCAAGCGCCCTCCGGCCACCACCAATGAACGCGGTCACCGCCTTGACCGAAAGTCGATGTCCATTAAGGATATGTGGGAACTGCCGTTAATAGAAATTGTTGGACAACGGCGCTCCTGTGAGCGCTGCTCTCAAGAGCCGGACAGAGGCCCGAAACCATTGCGTTTCGATTCAGGTAAACAATGGGAGGAGACAACCCGTGTCAGCACCGCAACATAGGGGTCCCTGCCTTGCCCACAACGCGCGGCAAGACCACGTTGGCTGCACAAACGCGGCTACAGATCAAGGAATTAGCGCAGCCCCAATCTGGAGTACGGTGCTGAGTGGATTGAATGAAAATGAACTGAGAAGAATTTTGCAAACTCAGACGCGACGCCATTACCATCGCGGCGCATTGATCTATCATGAGAATGACCCGACTCCTCGCCACATCTCCATCATCGAACGCGGGCGCGTGCGCAGCTATATCGCCAGCCAAAACGGCAAAGAATTCACTCACCGAATCAACGCACCCGGATCCATATTAGGTTTATTTTCATTTTTTGCCGCCTCTCCCGTGTTTATGTCAATGGAGTGCCTGGACGATGTTGATGTATATCAAATAAGTAGTTAAAATCTTATGATGCTTATGGAAGATATTCCACGTCTATCATTGAACGTGACCCGCACGATCTCAAAGCTTTACATCGAAAGCGTGTCGCGCAGCAGCCAGGCATTCAAGCCAGCGACTATTCGGCTAGGTAGATTGCTGAGCGGCCTGTTGACTAGCCATCCGAACGATACTCCGTCTGGCTCCGGCGATGTACGCGGATTAACCCAACAACACCTGACAACCCTTGCAGGGATTTCGCGCACCTGGGTCGCCATCACTCTGGCTCAGTTTGAAGCGGATGGCATGATCCGTCGCAGCCGTGGCCTGATCAAGGTTCCAGACAAGGCAGCCTTCGCTGCCTATATTACTCAGTTGGAAGCGCAGATCGGGTGAGCCAAACGTGGGTGACAGATCGCTCGAAAGACGAGTCCTGGGGAAGTGCCTGTTGAACCGGATCCGGGCGCAAGTCTCACAAGCGGCGCACGCCGAGCCGACCGGGCCTGGGCCAGGTCGTTGAGCTGCCAAAGCAGGCCGCCGCTCGCCGCCTGCAATGGCAAACACCATGATTGGGGGCTTGTCATCTACCCAGATATTCAGTGGGCGCCCCGAATTCGGGCGCTCATCGATTTTAATGTCGATGTCATGCGACAAGAGCCGCGTAGCCGCGCCGGCACCGGCGTCAGCCACGGCGTCGCGCCACGCGAGAGCCGGACCGAGCAACTGTGTTAAGTAGTTGGCAGACGGCTGGTCGACCGCCGCGCATACTCGGCGTCAAGTCCCAATCCAAGGGCCGCCAGACCTTAACATGACCACTCAGAAACACGCCCACGTCGCAGGGATTTTTGAACACCCTACCCGCTTCGCACCGGACAAATCCGTTCCCCAACTGCATGCGGAATGTGCCGTCGGAGCGCTACGTGATGCCGGACTGAGCCTGTCGGACGTCGACGGCTATTTCTGCGCCGGAGATGCACCCGGCGGAGGGCCGCTATGGATGGCGGACTATCTCAATTTGAAGGTGAGATGGCTCGACGGCACTGAAGCCGGCGGATGTTCGTATCTGGCGCACATCCAGCACGCCGCAGTGGCGATCGCCGCGGGCCGGTGCTCGATCGCGCTCATCACCCTGGCGGGCAAACCGCGCAGCAGCGGGATGGCGACCGGCACGATGCCGCAGACTGCCGGTTCGGATCGGCCCGAAGCTCCCTGGACGTCGACTTACAGGTGGAGCATCGCCGGGATATATGGCATGTGCGCCCAACGTCATATGCACCAATACGGCACCACGCTCGAACAGATGGCCTGGGTCAAGGTCTCCGCGTCACACCACGCGCAATATAATACGCACGCTTTACTGCGTAAACTTTTGACCATCGACGACGTGATGGATTCTCCCGTAATCTCGGATCCGATCCGACGACTGGATTGCTGCGTGATTACCGACGGGGGCGGCGCACTGGTGTTGACCACACCCGAAATCGCGCGAAGCCTCTCGCGTCCATTCGTTCGCGTGATCGGTGCAGGGCAGACCATTTACACGAATGATGGCGGTTACTGTGATTTGACCCGCACGGGCGCCGAACGCTCCGGTGCGGCCGCTTTTCGCGAAGCAGGCATCATGCCGTCCGATATCGATTACGCCTCGATCTACGACAATTTCACGATCGCAGTCATTATGCAGCTGGAAGACCTTGGCTTCTGCGAGAAAGGGCGAGGCGGTGCGTTCGTTGCGGATGGAAACCTGATTTCAGGTGTCGGCAAGCTGCCGTGGAACACCGATGGAGGCGGCCTGTGCAACAACCACCCTATGAACCGAGGCGGAATCACCAAGGCGATCGAAGCGGTGCGTCAATTGCGCGGCGAGGCGCATCCGGCAGTTCAGGTCAAAAACTGTCGTCTGGCATTGGCCTCCGGTCCCGGCTTGGTGACTGGCGGCGGCCACGCGCACGCCAGCGTGATTTTTGAACGAAATTGAATGGTAATTCGGAAAGCTCACACGGATGAATCCAGATAAATCAACTCTGACATTTGAACAGGACCCTTTGGCTATCGCTTATCCCGAAAGCCGTGAGTTCTGGGTAGCGGCTGAGATGGGTAATCTATTGCTGAAGACCTGCGACGAATGCGGGCGTGCACATTGGTACCCCCGCACGCTATGCCCCCTTTGCGGCAGCGAACGTACACAATGGAAGGTCGGCAGCGGCACAGGCACCATCTACGCTTTCAGTCGTTCGCGACGAATGGATCCACCATGCACACTCGCCTACGTGACCCTCAGTGAAGGTCCCATGCTGATGACCCACATCGTGGATGCACGGGCGGAAGATCTTAAGATTGGACAAGCAGTCAGCGTCCAGTTCCGGCCCACTGCCGAAGGGAGGGCGATGCCGTTCTTTTCGACCGTGTAAAATTCTATAATAATTTATTCGACCTTTGACACTCCAATCCGTCAATCAAAATATATACGGGAAACGCCATGAAAATAACATCGTACATGGGGATTATGGTATTCGCCGCACTGTCTATTCTCGCCGCAGCGCCAGCGAGAGCTGATTTCCCCACCAGGCCAATCCGCCTGGTCGTGGTTTACGGCCCGGGAGGCGCCAATGACATCATCGCCCGCATGATCGGAGCGAAGATGGCCGAAATACTCGGTCAGCCTGTGGTCATAGAAAACAAGCCAGGCGCCAACGGGATGATCGGCGCGCAACATGTCGCCAAGAGCGCTCCCGACGGCTACACACTGCTGGTCGGAGGGGCCCCGCTGACGGTCGTAAAGGCACTTTTCAAAGCGCCGCTTATTGACGCGACAAAGGATTTCGCGCCGATCGGCAAGATGGTGGACATTCCAATCATGCTCGTGGCCAGTAAGGACCTCCCGATTGACACGTTTCCGCAGCTCCTGAAGGAATCCAGGGCTGAACCGGATCGGTTCAGCATGGCGGTGACATCTCCGGTCTATGGCCTCGATCTTGAACGGCTGAATGCCGAAACTGGAATGGCAATCCGACGCGTGGATTACCGCGGCATCAGCGAAGCGATCACCGACGTGTCTCAAGGTCGGGTGGACCTGCTGTTGGACACCATCGGCGGCCAGATGCCCTATGTAAAGGCTCAAAGAACCAAGATCCTGGCTGTGCTGTCGGAGAGCCGTCAGCCCAACCTTCCGGACGTTCCCACGATGCAGGAGCTGGGCTTTAAGGGCTTCATCGATACTCCTTTCATCGGCTTGCTGGCTCCCGCCGGCACACCGGCCAATATAATCGCAAAACTGAGCAGTGCCATGACACAAGCCGTCGAGAGCGAGGAAGTCAGGCAAAAGCTGGCGGCGATGGAGGGTTTCGTGCCCGCTCCCAGCGGGGCGGCCGATTTCGGTGCATACTTGGAGGCCGGGATCGAACGCAACAACGAGATCGCGCGGCGGGCAAATATTCAGAAACAGTGATTTTCGACATAATTTGCAGATCCGCATTAAAAATTCTAAATCTTCACTTATATACAAAAATGTAACTCAACTCACCATCGCAGGTTTCGCCATATGGTCTATTGTCCAATCCAACGCCAACCTGTTTATAGAATATAAGGGGCGGATATATGGTCGGAAATTTGTATGATTCGGGCGGAATCGGGCATTTGATCATTGATGCGACCTTACGATTTTCGTCCAGAGTCGCATTTCGAGATGGAGGCCGGGATACAACATATTCCGAGTTTGAAGCCTTGTTATCACGCGCGTGTGCGACCTTCACGCATCTGGGGCTTCAACCCGGGGACTCCATTGTCCAGCTCGTCCAAAACAACGTGTCGGGATTCGCGCTGATCGCGGCATCATATATTTATGGTCTAAGATCCGTAACATTGCAGCCTCTTTCCGGGATAGAAGACAAGCTACATATTATTTTGGAGACGGACTGCCGTCTGTTTGTTTGCGACAGCGCGTACGCGCAGATGTCCGAGGCGCTGAGGAAAAGAGCGCCTCATATTCAGCACTGGCGTTGTCATGTCCCCCATGCGGACTGGAAGTGCTTCTGGCAGGAGACTCTTGACCATGCCCCCCAGCCGCTTCGATGTGAGGTCGGCTCGGAAGACGTGATACGGATCGCGTATACAGGTGGCACGACTGGGCGCCCTAAAGGGATCGAACTCACATCTCGATCGATGCTCGCGTGTGCGATGCAGATCATGTGCGGCTGGAGCTGGCCCGAAAGCCCAAAATATCTTTGCTCCATGCCGATGACACATGGGGCGGGAGCGCTTATTATTCCAACATTGTGCAAGGGCGGCTGCGTAGTATTTCGTCAAAAATTCGACGCCCATGATTTTGTCGCTACACTTCGTGCGGAGGCGTGCAACGTTACATGGCTTGTGCCGACAGCAATCTATAAATTGCTCGACAACCCTGACCACCAGCGCGAGGACTGGGCCAACATGCACGCCCTCGTCTATAGCGGCGCCCCGATGGCACATCCCCGAATCAAGCAGGCATTTCGGGAATTTGGCCCTTGTCTGGTTCAGATGTATGGGCAGACTGAGGCGCCATCCGCAGTTCTCACGTTGACTCAATATGATCATCAACTTGAAGACGAGGAGATTTTGGGTTCGGCAGGCCGTCCCTTTCCAGGAGTGCGCGTCACGTTGCTTGGAGACACTGGCGCACCTGTCCCCCCGGGCCAGATTGGCGAGATATGCGTTCGCGGTCCCATTGTCATGAATGGCTATCTCGGCCAACCGGAGGCAACCCAAACGGCATTGTCCGGAGACTGGCTGCACACCGGCGACCTGGCAATGGAGACCAGCCGTGGGTATCTGGTAATTGTTGATAGAAAAAAGGACATGATAATTACAGGAGGTTTTAATGTGTACCCTAAAGAAGTCGAGGACGCACTTTCTCAGCATCCGGCCGTAACCGCAGTCGCTGTGGTGGGCGAACCGGACCCTCTGTGGGGAGAGATCGTGGTTGCTTATGCTGAGTTACGCCCCGGCGCAGATGTGCCCGGCGAGAGCGAGCTGATAGAGTTCGTGAAGCAGAGAAAAAGCTCCATCAATTGCCCCAAGAAGGTCAGATTTATAGAAGCCATGCCCTTGACGAATTTTGGCAAGATTGACAAGAAGGCCCTCCGAAAGGCCGACTAGCTCATCACGCGTTTGAACCCCGGTTTTGAAGGTGCTGCCCTTTCCGCGGGATGGAGGGGTGTGCCATGGACCCGGTCCTAACGGGCGCGCCACGACGACAGTGGCGCTCCGTCGAACAGGACTTAAACAAGAGAGCCAGACGGCGTTGACGCCAGCGCTACCCAACTCGCGCGCGAGGCGGCCCACCGGCAGACTCGTATTCCAAGCCTGGAACTGCACCGCTCCGCGCCACACGTGGAGAAATGCGTACGCCGGACTGTTGAAAATTTGCCATGGACCGCACGTTGCATCCAATGATCTCTCGCTCGATGCGATGTAGCGTTCTGAGGTGAAGCCGCACGTGAAGCCTTCACCTGCAGCTGGATCTGCGCGAAATCCATCAGCTCGATGGCGCCTGCCCCCGTGCGGGGTCTTCCGGCGAAAGCTTGCCGGCCGGGCAGGTTTCCGCGAACCATAGCGCGATCGACCTGAAAGCCGTAAACGCGCGGCGAGCCGTGCAAGAGCTTCGTTTTGGTGTTCGAGGCGCTGGGCGTCGAGGTCGAGCCCCATGTGCGCTTCGCCAAGTTGGATACCGACGCAGAGCGGGAACGCGCCGAGTATTTCCGCATTAGCTCCATTCCTACGCCGAACTTCATCCATGCTCAGCATGAGGTGGCCCGCATTTCCGGCGCGATAGACAAGAACATCACGATTCACGCCAATGCCACGAGCTCCCCCCGAACGCCGACCGCCATCATGGATCACGGCCGGGATTGGCGACAGGCGCCGCCGGCTTCAGATGCTGGCGCGGTCGAGGCGGCTCAGGGCCGCCGCATCGAGGGTGAGGCCGGGCGCCGCCATGATGTCGTCGAGTTGGGCGAGGCTGGTGGCGCTGACGATGGGCGCGGTGACGGCGGGCTGGGCGATGAGCCAGGCGAGGGCTACCTGCGGCAACGTCGCGCCGAGACGCGCGGCGATCTTGTCCATCTCGGCGAGCAGATCGAGGCCGCGCGGATCGAGATAATGCGCCACGGTGCCCGCCCGCGCCTTGCCGTCGAGGTCTTCCGGCCTGCGATATTTGCCGGTGAGGAAGCCCGCCGCGAGGGCGTAGTAGGGGATGACGCCGATCTGCTCCCTCAGGCAAAGCTGCTGCAGCTCGCCCTCGAACAAGGCGCGGTTGGCGAGATTGTAATGCGGCTGCAGCACGCTGAAGCGCGGATGGCCCTTCGCCTCGCTCGCCGCGAGGGCCTCGGCGAGGCGTGGCGCCGTATAGTTGGAGGCGCCCACCGCGCGCACCTTTCCGGCCTCCACGAGGCGGGCAAATGCCTCCATGGTTTCTTCCAGCGGCACGGTGCCGTCGTCGATGTGCGCCTGGTAGAGGTCGATGGTGTCAGTGCCCAGGTTGCGCAGCGACGCCTCCGCCGCGGCGACGATGTGGGCCTTGGAGAGGCCCTGGCCCGCCGCCTTCATGTTCATGCCCACCTTGGTGGCGATGTGGACCGCATCGCGCCGTCCGCCGCGCTTCAGCCAGGCGCCGATGACGCGCTCGGATTCCCCACCGGTATGTCCGGGCACCCAGATGGAATAGACGTCGGCGGTGTCGATCAGCGAGAAGCCGCGCCCCACGAAGGCGTCGATGATGGACAGGGAGGTCGCTTCGTCCACAGTCCAGCCGAAGACGTTGCCACCGAGGGCCAGGGGGGCGATGCTGATGCCGGACGTGCCGAGCGCGCGCTTGTCCACGCGGATATCCTCGAAAGTCGGAGCGCCGGGCGCGCCACCGTGAGGCGGCACCATAGCGGCCGGCGGCGGCGGATGGAATGCGCCTGCGGGCACCGGGGCCCCTGCGGCGTGCCGGGCGATCGGGGCAACCGGCGGGGTCGAGGGCAGCTTGCCAATCCGCATCCCGCTCTTCTAGCATGGGCTGGTTCCAGGGAGGTGGCCGCGAGGCCGGGCGGACAACCCACGATGTCGGACGCGTTGCGCATAGCCCATGGCGCATTCGGACGGGTGGCGCTCCTCGACATGGACCGCAGCCTGGTGCGCCATGCCCATCCCCATTGCCATGTCCTGCTGAAGGTGGGCGGCGACGACACCCAGTTCCTGGTCGGCGACCGGGTGGCCCCGCTCACCGATGAATGCGCCGTCCTGGTCAATGCCTGGGAGCCGCACGCCTACGTGCACAATCCGGCGCGGCAGAACGCCCTCATCCTGGCGCTCTACATCGAGCCCGACTGGCTGGTCTCGTTCCGGCCCAACTGGTCGGCGAGCGGGCGCTCCGGCTTCTTCGAGCATTCCGCCGGCGCCATCAGCCAGCGGATCCGCTGCGTCGCCCTCGACCTTGCGAGCGAGATGGTGCACGCGCCGGGGGCGGGCAACCGGCAGGAGGATCTGCTCTCCGACCTCATGGTCGCGGTCATCGAGCGCTTCACGCCATGGCGCACCATCGGCTCCTCCCTGCGCGAGATGGCCCGCTCCAACGCCGTCGACTGGCGGGTGCGCCGCGCCATCGCGCTGATGCGGCAGAACCCCACCGCTCCCCTCGGCATCGAGCGGCTGTGCCGCGAAGCCGGCATGTCGCGCTCCCACTTCTTCCGCGTGTTCGAGGAATCCACCGGGGTGACGCCCCATGTCTTCCTCAACGTGCTGAAAGTGGAGATGGCGGTCGGCGCGGTCATAGACAGTGACGATTCCTTCGCCGCCATCGGCGAGCGCCTCGGCTTCGGCGCGCCGAGCCATTTCACCCGCTTCTTCCGCGACCATTGCAGCGTCTCGCCGCGCGAATTCCGCATGGTGGCCCGCCTCGGACGCTGAGCGCCATCCCGCTTAATGGGACTTTTTGGTCATTGATGGGACCTATCACCATCGTCGTTCCCAGCCGCATCTGATCACATCCCGCCCCAAGGCGCCGACGAGCGCGCCACGGGGAGGACGAGCGTTTGCGCGCTGATCGCATCGCCTGGACAGGCCAGTCATTGCCACGCGTCGAGGATGCGGCGCTCCTGACGGGGCGTGGGCGCTTCATCGACGATCTCGGGGTGCGGCCCGGCACCCTGGAGGCGGCGATCCTGCGCGCGCCGCACGCCCATGCCGACATCCTCTCCGTCGACGTCACCGCCGCCAGCCGCCTGCCCGGCGTGGTGGCGGTGATCACCGGCGCGGACGTGGCTGCCCTCACCACGCCGATGGTCGCCGGACTGAAGGTAAAGGTGGAGAACTGGCCGATCGCCGTGGATCGGGTGCGCTATGTGGGCGAGCCGGTGGCGATCATCGTCGCCGAGGACCGCTACCAGGCCGAGGACGCGCTCGACGCCATCGTGGTGGACTATCGCCCGCTCGCCTGTGTCATCGACCCTGTCGACAGCCTGGAGCCGCAGGCGCCGGCGCTCCATCCCGCGACCGGCGGCAATGTCGTCAGTGACCGCCGCTTCGCCTACGGCGATCCGCAAAGCGCCTTCGCCGCGGCGGACCACGGGTTCGAGATCACCATTCGCTATCCGCGCAATACCGGTGCGCCGATGGAGACCTTCGGCATCGTCGCCGAATACGACCCCCACGAAGGGGTTTATGACATCCTCGCCAATTTCCAGGGCCCGTTCTCCATCCACACCGTGCTCGCCCGCGCGCTGAAGGTGCCGGGCAACAAGCTGCGCATGCGCATGCCGCCCGATTCCGGCGGCAGCTTCGGCGTCAAGCAAGGGGTCGCGCCCTACGCGCTTCTGGTGGCGGTCGCCGCCCGCATCGCCGGCCGTCCGGTGAAGTGGATCGAGGACCGGCTAGAGCATCTCGTCGGCGCGGTGGCGGCCACCAACCGCGTCACCACCCTCAGGGCGGCGGTGACGGCCGAGGGGCGGATCACCGCCCTCGACTACGACCAGGTGGAGGATTGCGGCGCCTATCCGCGCGCGCCGGAGCCGGCGACCCTCTACCGCATGCACGGCAACATGACCGGCGCATACGCCATCTCGAACGTCGCCATCCGCAACCGGGTCGTGCTCACGAACAAGGCGCCCTCCGGCCTCGTGCGCGGGTTCGGCGGCCCGCAGGTGTATTTCGCCCTGGAGCGGCTGGTCCAGCGCATCGCCGTGGGGCTCGGCCTCGATCCGGTGGAGGTGATCCGCCGCAATCTCATCCCCGCCGGCGCCTTTCCCTACCGCACCGCCACCGGCGCCCTCTATGATTCCGGCGACTACGGCGCGGCGGTGGAGCGCGCCGTCGGCGACCGCCGGCTCGCGGACCTGCTCGCGCGCCAGGAAGAGGCCCGCCGCGCCGGCCGCTGCTACGGCATCGGCTTCGCCGCGGTGGTCGAGCCCTCGGTCTCCAACATGGGCTACATCACCACCGTCCTCTCCGCCGAGGAGCGGGCGAAGGCCGGGCCGAAGAACGGCGCCCAGGCGAGCGCCACCGTCTCTATCGATCCCATGGGCTCGGTCAGCGTCACCGCCTCCTCCAGCCCCCAGGGCCAGGGTCACCGCACCGTCCTCGCGCAGGTGGTTGCCGACGTGTTCGGCTTGCCACCGCAGGAGATCCGGGTCGTCTGCGAGCTCGATACCGGCAAGGACGCGTGGTCCATCGCCTCGGGCAATTATTCCAGCCGCTTCGCCGCTGCCGTAGCCGGCGCCGCCCATCTCGCCGCCGGCCGGCTGAAGGATCGCCTCGCCCAAGTGGCCGCCGCCCAGTTCCAGGCGCGGGCAGAGGACATCGTGTTCGCTGGCGGCAAGATCGCGGTGAAGGGCGAAAACGGCGCCTCCGCTCCGTTCGGCCGCATCGCCGGACTCAGCCACTGGTCACCGGCGCTGCTGCCAGACGGGGTCGAGCAGACCATCCGCGAGACCGCCTTCTGGACCCCGCCGGAGCTGACGGCGCCGGACGGGGCGGACCATGTCAATTCCTCCCTCTGCCACGGCTTCATCTTCGATATGTGCGGCGTGGAGGTGGACCAGGTCAGCGGCCATGTGCGCATCGATCACTACCTCACCATGCACGATTGCGGGCGGGTGCTGCACCCCGCCATGGTGGACGGGCAGATCAGGGGCGGTTTCGCTCAAGCCCTCGGCGCCACCTTCCTGGAAGAGCTGGCCTATGCCGGGGACGGCGCCTTCCTGACGGGCACCTTCGCCGACTATCTGCTGCCCACCGCCACCGAAGTGCCGGACATCGAGGTCCTGCATCTGGAGACCCCCTCCCCCTTCACGCCGCTCGGCGCCAAGGGCGTGGGCGAGGGCAATTGCATGTCGACGCCGGTCTGCATCGCCAATGCGGTGGCCGATGCGCTCGGCGTCGCCGACATCGCCTTGCCGCTCACGCCGGCGCGGGTCGCGGCCCTCGCGGCAGGCGAGGAGCCGGCGCCACCCGCCGGCATCGCCCGCCGCGAAGCCCGGCCCGGCGACCGCACATTGCGCGGCGAGGGGTCCGCCGTCGTCGCCGCCCCGCGGGCGCAGGTGTGGGCGACCCTGCTCGACGCCGACGCCCTCGCCTCCCTCATCCCCGGCTGCCACGGCGTGAGGCAGCTCTCGCCCACCCATTTCACCGCCGAGGTCACCCTCGGAATCGGCCCGGTGAAGGGCCGCTACACGGCCGACGTGAAGCTCTCGGATCTCGACGCGCCCTCCGCCGCCACCCTCTCCGGCGCGGTCACCGGCGCGCTCGGCTCCGGCGGCGGCTCCGGCCGTGTCACCCTTGTGGACGCCGACGGTGGCACCCGTGTCGCCTATGTCTACGAGGTGTCGGTGGGCGGCAAGGTGGCGTCCATCGGCGGGCGGCTGCTCGACGGGGCGGCACGCGTCATCATCGGCCAGTTCTTCGCCGCCCTCGCCCGCCGCGCCGCGCCGGCGCGTCCCGGCCTGCTGGCGCGGCTGCGCGCCTTTCTGGCGGGAGCGCGCCCATGAAGCCAGCTGCCTTCGACTATGTCCGCGCGGAGAGCCTGGAAGAGGCGCTCGCCGCCCTCGCCGAGCACGGCGCCGAGGCGCGGGTGATCGCCGGCGGCCAGTCGCTGCTGCCCATGCTCAACATGCGCCTCGCCCGCCCGCAGGTGCTGGTGGACATCATGCGCCTCGGCGCCCTCCGCCCGCTCAGGCGGCAGGATGACGCCGTCGTCGTCCCCGCCGGGGTGCGGCAGGCGGAACTGCTCGCCTGGCCGGAGCTGGCGGCCCTGCTGCCGCTGCTCGCCGCCGCCTTGCCCCATCTCGGCCACTACCAGACCCGCAGCCGCGGCACCGTCTGCGGCTCGGCCGCCCACGCCGATCCGAGCGCCGAGATCCCCCTGTGCCTGGTGGCCCTCGGCGGCGAGATCCACCTGCGCAGCCGCCGCAGGGCGCGGCGCGTCGCGGCGGGCGATTTCTTCACCGGCATGATGGCCACCGACAAGGGCGACGACGAGATGATCGAGGCCGTCTCGTTCCCCGTGGCGCCGCCCGGCAGCGGCTTCGCGTTCCGTGAATTCTCCCGCCGGCACGGCGACTTCGCCATCGTCGGCTGCGCCGCCCGCGTCGCCGCCGACCGGGTGGAGCTCACCGTGTGCGGCGTCGCCGATCGTCCCGAGCGGCGCTCCTGGCCGGCCTTGTCCGGCAGCGCCCTCGACGATGCGCTCAACGCCTTTGCCTGGGAGCTGGAGGCGCGGGAGGACCTGCATGCCAGCGCCCGCCTGCGGCGCGACCTGGTGCGCAGCCTCGGCCGCGCCGTCATCGCGGAGGCCTCCGCATGCCTCGTCTGAGCGCCGACGCGCAGCACCTCGTCCGCTTCACGCTCAACGGCGCGCCGGCGAGCCTGCGGGCGGAACCACGCCTGCTCGCCACCGACGCCCTGCGCCACCGCATCGGCGCCACCGGCACCCATGTGGGCTGCGAGCACGGCGTGTGCGGCGCCTGCACCATCCACATCGACGGCGTGCCGGCGCGGGCCTGCCTCACCCTGGCGGTGCAGCTCGACGGGCGCGACGTGCGCACGGTGGAGGGCCTCGCGCCGGCCGCCGACCGCCTCGGCGTGCTGCAGGAGGCGTTCCGCCGCCACCACGCGCTGCACTGCGGCTTCTGCACCTCCGGCATCCTGATGTCGGTGGACGCCTTCCTGAAGGCGGTGCCCGACCCGGACGAGCGGCAGGTTCGGGAAGTGGTCGGCGGCCATCTGTGCCGCTGCACCGGCTACACGGCCATCGTCGCCGCCGTGATCGAGGCGGCGGCCTTGCTGAGAGGGGACGGCCCGCATGTTTGATCTCGGCACCAGCTTCCTCGCCAGCGTCGCGCGCGATCCCGACGCGCTGGCGGTGGTCGACGGCGACGTCCGGCTCACCTACGCCCAATGGGTCGAGCGGATCGCGGTGGTGGCGGCCGGGCTCGGCGCGCTCGGCCTGAGGCGCGGCGACCACCTCGTGACCGTGCTGCAGAACCGCTGGGAGGCGGCGACGCTGCACTGGGCCTGCCAGTTCGCCGGCATCGTCATGACGCCCATGAACTGGCGCGCCACCGCCGACGAGATCGGCTACGTCCTGGACAATGCCGAGGCGCGGGCGCTCGCCTTCGAGGCGGTGGCGGCGCCCGCGGTGGCGGATTGCCCGCAGGCGCGCGCTTTGCCGCGGATCGGCGTCGACGCCCCGGCGCCGATCGCCTTCGCCGAGCTCGCGGCCGGCACCGCGACCGCCACGCCGATGGCGTCCGCGGACGACTGGTCGCTCATGCTCTACACCTCCGGCACCACCGCGAAGCCGAAGGGCGTGCCGCGCCGCCAGCGGGCCGAGCGCATGGCCGCCCTCGCCCATGTGGCGCAGAATCTCTACGGCCGCGGCGAGGTGACCCTCGGCGTGATGCCGCTCTACCACACCATGGGCGTGCGCTCGCTGCTTGCCATGTCGCTCATCGGCGGCACCTTTGTCTGCCTGCCGCGCTTCGATGTCGTCCAGGCGCTGGAGCTGATCGCGCGCGAGCGCATCACCAACCTCTATCTGGTGCCCACGCTCTACCACGACCTCGTGCACCACGCGCGCTTCGCCGCCACCGACACCACGAGCGTGCGCAAGCTCGGCTTCGCCGGCGCGCCGATGACCGACGGCCTGCTGAAGGCGCTGACCGCCGCCTTCCGGCCCGAGCTGTTCGTCAACCACTACGGCTCGTCGGAGATCTACACCTTCACCGTCAACCAGAAGGCGGCGGAGAAGCCCGGCTCCGCCGGCAAGGCGGGGCTCAACCAGATGATCCGGGTGACGAAGCTCGGCGCGGCATCGCCGGACGAGATCGCCGCCCCCGGCGAGGAGGGCGAGATCATCGCCCTCGCCGCCTCGGACGAGGCCTTCGAGGGCTATTGGCGCCGGCCCGACGCCAACGCCAAGTCGCTGCGCGCCGGCTGGTACTTCACCGGCGACACCGGCTGTTTCGACGCCGACGGCGACCTCCACGTCACCGGGCGCGTGGACGACATGATCATCACCGGCGGCGAGAACGTCTCGCCGGTGGAGATCGAGAGCTGCCTGTCCATGCACCCGGCGGTGGCCGAGGTGGCCGTCGTCGGCCTTCCGGACCCCCGCTGGGGCAAGATCGTGGTCGCCTTCGTGCAGCGCCGCGCCCCGGTGACGGGGGAGGAGCTGGATGCCCATTGCCGCAGCTCCGGCCTCGCCAACTTCAAGCGGCCGCGCCGCTACGAATTCGTTGCCGCCATTCCCAAATCGCCCGTCGGCAAGCTGCTGCGCCGCCAGCTGGTGGCCGGAGAATACGAACCCGAGCGCTCCGGCGTGAGCGCCGCCCGACCCCTCCCCCAGACAGGACCCTGCGCATGAACGCCTATGTTCCGCCCCCCGCACTGCCGACCGACCTCGACGGCTTCCGCATCGAGATCGACCCCGCCCGGGAGCGGGCGGACATCATCCTCGACCGCCCGCCCATGAACACCATCTCCATGCCCCAGCGCGAGCAGCTGAGGCAGACCTTCGAGGCGTTGGACGCGAACGAGGCGGTTCGCGTCATCGTGCTGCGCGCGGTGGGCGAGCACTTCTCCTCGGGCGGCTTCATCAAGGGCTTCCTGGAGGCCTCCCCCGAACACGTCTCGAAACTCGCCTGGAACATCGCGGCCCCGGCGCGCTGCGCGAAGCCGGTGATCGTCGCCAACCGCGGCTACACCTTCGGCGTCGGCTTCGAGATCTCGCTCGCCTGCGACTTCCGCATCGTCTCGGAGACCTGCCGCTACGCCCTGCCCGAGCAGAAGCTCGGCCAGATCCCCGGCTCCGGCGGCTCGGCACGGCTGCAGAAGATCGTCGGCATCACCCGCACCAAGGACATCGTGATGCGCTCGAAGCGCATTTCCGGCCGCCAGGCCCTCGACTGGGGCCTCGCCACCGAATGCGTCCCCGACGCCGAGCTCGAGGCGGCCACCGACCGCCTCGTGGACGAGCTGCGGGCCTTCTCGCCCATCGCCCAGCGCACGGCCAAGAAGCTGCTCAACGACACCGAGGACGCCTCGCTGTCCATCGCCATCGAGCTGGAGGGCCACTGCTACAGCCGCCTGCGCCAGTCCGACGACTTCCGCGAAGGCGTGCTCGCCTTCCACGAGAAGCGCGAACCGAAGTTCCGCGGCAGCTGATCGCCCGGAGACGGACGGGCGCCGGCCGCGCGCCGGCCTCGGCCAAGATGCGACGAATCAACATCAACAATAGATCACAAGGGGAAACGCCATGATGAAGATGAGCTACAAGGCGGCACTGCTCGGCGCCCTCGCCGCCACCGCCCTTTCCGGCGGGGCCCTCGCCCAGCAGCCGGCGCCGATCAAGGTCGGCGTGGTCACGCCGCTCTCCGGCACCTACACCCCCATCGGCCAGCAGGTGCGCTGGGGTCTGGAGCTCGCCGCCAAGGAGATCAACGCGGCGGGCGGCATCGCCGGGCGCCCGGTCGCGCTGGTGTTCGAGGACGAGGAGGCGAACCCGTCGGTCGCGGTGCAGAAGGCGGAGAAACTGTTCCAGGTGGAGAATGTGGACTTCCTCACCGGCACGGTGAATTCGGGCTCCACCCTCGCCGTCGCCCAGCTCGCCGAGCGTAACAAGAAACTGGCGGCCACCACCGTCTCCTTCGCCGATTCCATTACCGCCGACAAGTGCTCGCCCAACATGTTCCGGGTGAATGCCCGCGCCGGCCAGCAGTCCTTGGCGCTCGCCGCCTGGCTGGCCAAGGACAAGCCCAAAGCGAAGGTGTTCTATCTCGGCCCCGACTACGAGATGGGCCGCTCCACCGTCGCCGCCTTCAAGGCGAGCGCGGAGCAGACCGGGGCGCAGACCACCGGCGAGGTGTTCGCGCCGCTGGATTCGAAGGACTACACCCAGTATTTCGGCCAGATCCGCGCCGCCCGCCCACAGGTGATCTACACTTCGGTGGCCGGCAACGACACGGTGCGCCTTCTGACCCAGCTGCAGGACTTCGGCCTGCTCGGCACCGTCTCGGTGGTGGGCGCCTCCGGCACCGTGACCTCGCAGAACATCAGCGCCATCGGCGGGGCGGCCGAGGGGTTTGCCACCGGCGTCGGCTACTCGCCGCAGATCGACAGCCCGGAAAACAAGACCTTCGTCGCCGCCTTCCGCGGCGCCTACAAGGCCGACCCCGACCTCTACGGCGCCGACAGCTACGGCCTGCTGTTCGCCTACAAGGCGGCGGTGGAGAAGGCGGGCGGCACCGATACCGACAAGGTGCGCGCCGCCCTCGAAGGCCTGACCTGGAACACCCCGCAGGGCGAAAAGACCATCCGCGCCGGCGACCACCAGGCCATGCAGCCGATGTACGTGGTGCGCATCGACAAGGGCAAGTTCGACATCGTCGACAAGGTGGCCGCCGACGCCGCCATCGGCCCGGACACCTGCACCCGCTTCTGACATCGGCTCCGGCGCCGCGGCCGGTCGGCCGCGGCGCCGTGCACAATCACCGGAGACGCACGGGGATGACCGCCCTCGACTATCTGCAATTCGTGCTCGCGCCCCAGGTGGTGAACGGGCTGGCCCTGGGTGTCGCCGTGGTCCTGGTCGCGCTCGGGCTCACCATCATCTTCGGGCTGCTCGACGTCATCAACATGAGCCATGGTGAATTCTACGCCGTGGGCGCCTATGCCGGCCTCGCGCTGGGTGCCGCGCATATCAACTTCTGGTTCCTGCTGGTGCTTGTTCCGGTGCTGATGCTGCCCCTCGGCATGCTCACCGAGCGCCTGTTGATCCGTCCGGTGTTCCACAGCCGCGACCGGCACGTCACCACCCTGCTGGTGACCTTCGGCCTCGCCTTGATCGCCGAGGACCTGCTGAAGCTCGCCTTCGGCCCCAACACCCAGCGCCCGGCGACCCCGATCCCCGGCGCCAGCGAGCTCTTCGGCATTATCCTGCCCAACTACCGGCTGTTCCTGATCGGCATCGGCGCGGCGATCGTCGCCGCCGTCGCCTTCGTGGTCTACCGCACCCGGCTCGGTGCCATGGTGCGCGCCGCCGCCTATGACCGCCACATGGCCGCCTCCCTCGGCGTGCCGGTGTCGCTGGTCTATTCCGGCACCTTTGCTTTCGGCGTGGCACTCGCGGGCCTGGCCGGCGTGCTGCTGGCGCCGGTCTACTCGGTGTTTCCCACCATGGGCCGCGACTTCATCCTGCTCGCCTTCACGGTGGTGATCGTCGGCGGCATGGGCTCGATCTGGGGCGCGGTGGTGGCCGGGCTGCTGCTCACCCAGGTCCAGGCGCTGGCGAGCCTCGTGATCTCCCCGGTCTGGACCGACCCGATCGTGTTCGGGACCATGGTCGCCTTCCTGGTGTTCCGCCCCCAGGGCCTGTTCGGAAAGCTCGGCCATGCATGACCGCCTCACCTTGTCCATGCGGGCGAGCCATGTGCTCGCCCTCCTTCTGGTGGCGGGCGCGCTGGGCGCCGCGGCCATCGGCGCCGCCGTGGGCGACACCTTCTACCTGCGGCTCGCCACCGAGGCTCTGATCTTCGCCGGGCTCGCTCTTTCGGTTGATCTTCTGCTCGGCTACTCGGGCGCGCTGTCGCTGGGCCAAGCGCTCTATTTCGGCATCGGCGCCTATACTTCGGCTCTGGTGCTGATGCACGTGCCCTCGTTCTGGCTCGCCATGGCCACGGCGGGAGCCGCGAGCCTGGCAGCGGCGCTCGTCGGCGGGCTGATCGCGAACCGGGTGCGGGGGGTCTATTTCGCGCTCATCACCTTCGGCATGGCCCAGGTCTGCGCCAAGGTGGTCTACAACACCCGCGAGCTCGGCGCTTCCGACGGGATGATCGGCATCCCGGTGATCGACATCGGCCTCGGCCCGTTCTCGGTATCGGCGGGAAGCCCGGCGGGCTTCTTCCTGGTGGTGCTCGCGGTGATCATGCTGCTCTACGCCGCCAGCGCCTACCTCCTGGACACACCGTTCGGCCGGGTGCTGACGGCGATCAAGGCCAACGAGAAGCGCGTGCCCTTCCTCGGCTATTCGGTGTGGCGTGCCCGCATGGTCTGCTATCTCGCCGCCGGCCTCGTCGCCGGCCTGTCGGGGGCGCTCTATCCCATGCTGCGCGGCTTCGTCTCCCCCGAGCTGATGTTCTTCATGACCTCCGGCAACGCGGTGATCTCGGTGATCCTCGGTGGGGTCGGCACTCTGGTCGGGGCGCTGTACGGCAGCATCTTCCTCGTCGTGATGAAGTCGGTGGTGGGCAGCTGGACCGAGCACCACCTCATCGTCATCGGCCTGCTGTTCATGGCCGGCGTGCTGTTCCTGCCGAAGGGCGTCGTCGGCTTCGTCCGCCCCCGCATCCAGCATCTGATCGCCCGCCCCCGGCGGCCGGAGGCCGGGCGGCCCCCCGGCACCGAGCCCAGCCACCTCAAGACGGAGGAGGTCAAGCCATGAGCCGGCCCGTCCTTGAAGTGCGCGACATCTGCATCGCCTTCGGCGGCCTGCGGGCGGTCGACGGGGTCAGCTTCAGCGCCGCGCGGCATGCCATCACCACGGTGATCGGCCCCAACGGCGCGGGCAAGTCCACCCTGTTCAACATGATCTCCGGCGCGCTGAAGCCCCTCGAAGGCCAGGTCTTGATCGACGGGGTCGAGATGACGGGCGCGGCGCCGGAGCGGGTGAAGGCGGCAGGCCTGTCGCGCTCGTTCCAGATCACCAACCTGTTCTTCGAGCTCACCGTGGCCGAGAACCTGCGGCTCGCCGCCCAGGTTCTGGAGCCCGCGGCACGCACCTTGCTGCCGATCCGCCGCTCGACCCGCGCCCGCGCCAAGACCGAGGAGATGCTGGAGCGCTTCCAGCTCGCCCACCGCCGCGACGAGCTCGCCGGCAACCTCTCCCACGGCGACCAGCGGCGGCTGGAGATCGCGGTGTGCCTCGCCTCGGAGCCGAAGATCCTGCTGCTCGACGAACCCACCCAGGGCATGAGCCACCAGGACACCGCGGACACCGCCAGCCTGGTGCGCGCGCTCACCGCCGATGTCAGCGTGCTGCTGATCGAGCACGACATCGGCCTCGTCATGGAACTCTCCGACCACGTGGTGGTGATGCATCAGGGCCGCAAGCTTGCCGAGGGGCCGCCCGCGCTGGTGCGGGCCGACCCCGAGGTGCAGGCCGCCTATTTCGGACACGCCTGACATGCTGACCATTTCCGGGCTCCATTCCCACTACGGCCTCAGCCACATCATCCAGGGCATCGACCTTCAGGCCGAACCCGGCGAGGTGATCGGCATCTTCGGCCGCAACGGCGTCGGCAAGACCACCCTGCTGAAGACCATTGCCGGCTGGGTGAAGCCGACCGAAGGCACCATCCGCCTCGGCACGGTGGCCCTCCAGGGGCTGGAGCCGAACCGCATCACCCGCGTCGGCGTCGGCCTGGTGCCGGAGGACCGGCGGATCTTTCCCGGCCTCACGGTGGAAGAGAACCTCGCCCTCGGCCTGATGCAGGTGCGCGGTCGCTCGCCGCGGGCGGAACGGGAGGTGATCGACCGGATCTATGATCGCTTTCCGCGGCTGAAGGAGCGCCGCCGCCAGCTCGGCACCACCTTGTCCGGCGGCGAACAGCAGATGCTCGCCATGGCCCGGGTTCTCGTTGGCGCGCCGCGATTGGTGCTCGTGGACGAACCCAGCGAGGGCCTCGCGCCCATGATCGTCGCCGAGGTGTTCGCCATCGTGCGCGAGCTGCGCGACAGCGGCGCCATCGTCCTGCTGGTGGAGCAGAACGTGCATGAGGCGCTGGCGGTGACCGACCGCTTCGTGGTGATCGAGCGCGGCCGCGTCGTGCTCACCGGCGACGGCGAGAATGCGCAGGACCGCGCCCGCCTGCTCTCGGCCCTCGCCGTGTAGCGCCGACCGCCTCGCGACCATACCTTGATGATTGACATATCGATGATCGATGCATAGAATTCCTGCATGCCCCGAACCGCTCCGCCCGTTCCGCCTTCGCCCGCTCCTGTGCCGAAGCCGGGGCCGGATTTCCTGAGCCGGGCCTATTGGAACGGCACCATCAAGATGAGCCTGTCCAAGTTCTTCATCCTGTGCGTGCTGCACCAGCGGCCCATGCACGGATACGACGTGGCACGGGCGGTGGAGGCCACCACCAACGGCTGTTGCTCCCCCACCGAGGGCACCATCTATCCGGTGCTGCGGGAGTTCGAGGAAGGCGGCTACGTCACCGCGGCAAGCGAGGTCGTCTCGGGCCGCGAGCGCAAGGTCTACACCCTCACTGACAAGGGACGCGCCGCCTTCAAGGTGGCGGTGGAGGCGTGGATGGACGTGACCCGTTGCCTGGTCGACGCCGAGAAGATGATCGCCGGTGCGCCGGGCGGGGACGGGAGCACCGGGGGATGCTGCGCCTGAGCGCGCGTCATTTGCCCTCAAGCATCGCTCATCAATGGATCGACCATCGGAGTCTTCCATCATGATCGCATCGCGATCCCTCGCAATCATCGGGGCCGGCCCGGTGGGGCTTGCCGCCGCGGCGCATCTTCTGGCCCGCGGCCTTACGCCCCTCGGCTTCGAGCGCGGAGCCGGCATCTGCAGCGCCGCGCCGGTGACCACAGGAGGATCCGGCTGCTGCGGGGGGCTTGCGCCTCGGGACGCGGATGCCAGCTGCGCGGGCGACTCCCGGGCCGAGGCGGAAGGCCATGACGGCTGCGAGGCCGCCGCCCCGCACGCCGAGACGTCCTCCTGCCGCAGGACCGCCGCGTGACCGGTGGCCCGAGCGGTGAGCGCGCGCAGCGGACGCCCGCGCGCCCGCTTTCCGGCCGCAGCCTGTTCATCACCGGCCTCGGCATCGGCCAGATCTGCTCCTGGGGTTCGCTCTATTACAGCTTTCCCCTGATGGCCGAGGCCATGGGGCGCGATCTCGGCTGGTCCAAGCCGGACCTGTTCGGCGCCGCCACCCTCGGCCTCGCCCTCGGGGGCATCGCCGCCTTTCCCGTGGGCGCCGCTGTCGACAGAGGTCACGGCAGGTGGGTGATGGCGGCCGGGGCGGGCCTTGCCGGCCTTATCCTCCTCATCTGGTCGCAGGTGCAGCAGCTGTGGCTGTTCTATCTCCTGATGGCCGCCCTCGGCATCCTCCAGGCGGCAACCCTCTATGAACCGGCGTTCGCGGTCGTGGCGCGCCGGACCGGAGCGGCCGGCGCCCGGGCCGGCATTACCGCGCTCACCTTGTGGGGCGGCTTCGCCTCCACCGTGTTCATTCCACTGATCCAGATCCTGCTGGATATGGTGGGCTGGCGTGACGCGCTGGTGGCGCTCGGCGCCGTGAACCTCGTGGTTTGCGCGCCGCTCTATGCCACGGTGATCCGGCCGGCGGCCGACCACGTGGCCGCGCCGGCCCACGGGCCAGCGCTGTCGGAAGCCGTCACCTTGCGACAGATCACCTTGCGACAGACCATGGGGCGCGTCGTCCGGCGTCCCACCTTCTGGGCCCTGGCGGTTGCGTTCACCGCCTATGCCGCCACCTTCTCCGCCTTTACCTTTCACCTCTATCCCCTGCTGCTGGAGCGCGGCTTCACGACCGGGAGCGTAGCGCTCGCCATGGCCATCATCGGCCCCACCCAGGTGGCGGGGCGGATCGCCGTCTCGGTGTTCGCACCGCGCGCTCCGGTGCGGCTCATCGGCAGCTGTGCCGTGCTGGCCTTTCCGATCGCCATCCTCGCCCTGGCGTGGCTGCCGCCCAGCTTCGCCCTGGTGGCGGCCATCGTGGCGCTCTACGGCAGCGCCAACGGCATCATGACCATCGTGCGCGGGCTCGCCGTGCCGGAAATGCTGACCCGGCAGGCCTATGGCGCCGTGAACGGCGCGCTGGCGGCGCCCGCGATGCTCGCGCGGGCTTTGGCGCCAGCCGGTGCCGCACTTCTCTGGGCGCAATCCCAGTCCTACGGCGCCGTCCTGTCCGCCATGGTCGCGGGAGGCGTCCTGCTGGCGGCAGCCTTCTGGGCCGCGGCGCTGCTATCGCGCCGCGACGATGATCGAGCCCCTTGAGTTGGCTTTCCCATCCCTGATTTGAATGAATTGACCCTTCCCGCCTTTGATTGAACCGCGGCCCAAGGCGGATCGCCGGACGTGCAGCGCGGTCGCGGCTTGCCACGGGCCCGGTGCCGGGGGGCAATTATCCCCTCCCCGCAGGTCGCGAAGCTCGGAAAACGCAGAGCGGCTGATCGACATCTCAATGATGCCACCACCTGACTGGAGCGTGCGATCAACCCACTCTTTGCATTCTCGCCAAGAAGTTAATCTTCAGCAATTTGAATAAACCGGAAAATTTATTTCCAAATTATATTACCGGCCGCCGCCAGATTCCACGATGGGATCGCAATAGTCTCCGGGTCGCCCCTGCTGGGATCTGGAACGGTTGCAGCATGGTTCGCCCCGCCTGGACGTATTTCTCCGGTTCGTTTGCGAAGATCTCCTGGCAGCCGTCCGAGCAGAGGTGACAAAACCGTAAAGCTGCATTGCAATATACGCGTGCGGCAGGCCACGCCTTCGAGCTTGGTGCTCAGTCCCGCGGCCTGCCCCTCCGTCAGGGTGATGATTGGCTTTGGTCAAAGACCACGCGCGGTTTCGCGGATGGCGCCAACCAGGATCTGACCGGCAGGCGAAAGGGGAACGTCGGCGCGGGTGGTGAGACCCACCGGCCCACCGGAAATTGTTGTGGTCACCGGCACGCGCACCAGATTTCCTTCAGTCAGATCGCCGGCGACGACGCCGTGGGAGATGATCCACACCGCATCGCTGGCGCGCGTGAAGGCCCGGCCGAAGGAGGGATCCACGGTCTCGATGGCATCATCGACGCGGGCTATGCCTTCCAGGATGAAGAGCCTGTCGATTTCGGGACGAATGATCGAGCCCTTCGACGGCACGAGCAAAGTGTATCGCGCGATTTCGGCCATTCCAACGGACTGACCGATGGCCAACGGGTGCCCGGGCCGCGTCACGAACACGATGGGCTCGGAATAAAGATGCTCGAAGGCGAGACCGAGCATGGCCTGCGGCTCGGCGAGCCGGCCCACCACCAGATCAAGCCGGCTCTGCTTCAGCTGATCGAGCAGCCAGCCGTTCGGTCCAGCATCGATGGTGACGGCGGCGGCAAGACCCAGGGCTTTCGCCCGCAACATTGCCTGAGGCATGATGCGGGCCGCGACCGTCGGCAGGGCCCCGATCGAGAAGGCGCCGCCCGCGGGACCGCCGGCGTTCCGCAACGTGTCAATTCCGCGCTGCAATTCCGCATATGCCGTGCCGGCATGAGCACGGAAGGCCTCCCCCTGTTGTGTGAGCGCGGCACCGCCGCGCCCGCGTTCAAACAAGCAGACGCCGAGAATCTCCTCCAGCTCCGCGATGGCACGCGACACCGCAGGCTGGGTAAGATGCAGCGATACGCCCGCCCGGCCGAAGCCCGCGCCGGCACCCACTTCCAAGAAGCAAGCGATGTGGCGAAGCTTGATACGCCCGTCAATCATCCGCACCATCCATATCAACTCTGCATGTTAAAATGCGAAAATATCATTTTCCATGACGAAAACAGAATGGAATATTGGATGGACCATTGCTGCTAGCGGCCGGTGGGCCTGCGGGTCCCTCGCCGGCTTTCGATACTTGCGGTGTCAGTTCCATCTCCCTTTCTTCGCCACATCGAGGAACCCGCCGTGCCTTCCCTCTCCGACCGCTCCTTGCTCTGGACCACCGGAATGGCGACGCGCCGCGCGGTGCTTGGGGAGGCCCATGTGGACGCGGCGGAGACGGGCACCACCGCCCTGGACGA